>ENA-ORNF01000352-ORNF01000352.1-human-gut-metagenome-genome-assembly--contig:-NODE-352-length-48279-cov-5.867327_pt1 | contig 48279 bp, 41 predicted proteins | sample MGYA00242110_ERZ509012 | MGnify/ENA primary metagenome ERZ509012 (study PRJEB26280, sample SAMEA2338714) | human gut metagenome | biome: human gut; feature: human-associated habitat; material: faeces... | reverse complement strand
GCAAAATTAGCTGCGTAGCAGCGAGAAAGCACGAGTATCGTGCGGTTTTGCGAATGTGCGTGGGGGGTGGTTCTGAATAGTTACAAAACAAATATAAGGAGGCTCATATGACAAAAGAAAAATTAGCCATTGAAGTAATAAAAAGACTAAAAACCGCATATCCCCGCACCGATTGCACTCTTGAGTACGACGAGGCATGGAAGCTCCTCGTATCAGTCAGGCTCGCAGCCCAGTGCACTGATGCCCGCGTAAATGTAGTCGTGGTGGATTTGTTCAAAAAATATCCTTCAATCGAGGCTCTCGCTGATGCTGATGTTTCCGACATAGAAGAAATTGTACGTCCATGCGGCCTGGGAAAGAGTAAGGCACGTGATATAAGTGCCTGCATGAGAATGCTTCGCGATAATTTTGGCGGTCTTGTGCCTGACAATATGACCGATCTGCTGAAGCTGCCGGGAGTCGGCAGAAAGAGTGCCAACCTGATTATGGGTGATGTGTACGGCAAGCCTGCCATCGTCACCGACACACACTGCATACGCCTTTGCAACCGTATAGGACTTGTAGATGGAATAAAAGACCCGAAAAAAGTGGAGATGGAGCTTTGGAAAATCATCCCACCCGAGGAGAGCAATGACTTCTGCCACAGGCTGGTTGATCATGGACGCGCCGTATGCACTGCCCGAACCACACCGCACTGTGACATGTGTGTGCTGAACGATATATGTGGAAGCGTTATGCATAACTAAAACAGTAAGGCTGCGGCTCCGCAGCCCGCATGCAAAACGTGAGAAAGGACCGCGATGTTACACGCGGTAACAACGCGATCCTTTCTCGAGGAGTTTAGTTATGAAAATGTTTATTAATAAAAAGGGAATAATGTAAAAGGTTTTGTTCCTCTTACAAGAACAAGTATATGTGGTAATTATGTCCTAACAATGTACATTTTAGAAATATTTTATTAAAAAAGTCGTGATTATTTTATACTTTTTTTAGATTTGTAATATTCTGTAAATAACAACTAAATTTTTTTGTTAAAAAGCGCCTTACAGAGCTGTATTTTATCTTCGTGGCTCTGACCGGTCAGGCTGTTTTGAAAATCCACAATACCTGCAGCGGTGCTGTCTGTCAGCAGACCTTTTTCTGCGAGACGTCTTTTCATCTCACGCGCTGTACCGTTTCCTCCATCGAACACACGCACCCTATCTCCAAGCACATCCTGTATCATTTTTCTGACAAACGGATAATGTGTGCATCCCAGCACAACCGCATCTATCTCATTATGCGAATATGAATACAAAAGTTCCTCGAGATACTGTCTCACATCATCACCGTACAAGTCACCTCTCTCAACGAAATTCATAAGCCCCGGACAAGGCAATGGAATAATCTCACCCAAGTGTCTGTATCTGTCCATAAGCTTTTTAAGTTTTTCCTCCCTGATAGTCATAGGTGTAGCCATCACAAGCACTCTCGGATTTTCCATAAAAAGCATCGCAGGCTTGACTGCAGGCTCTATCCCTACGATAGGAACATCGGGATATTGCTCTCTTAATATACGCACTGCCGCGCTGGTGGCTGTATTGCATGCGACAACAAGCCCCTTTGCATGCTGATTTAAAATCAGCTCCTTTGCATGCTCACAGGTCAAAGCTCGCACCTGCTCAAGTGTTTTTGTACCATAAGGCGCATTTGCTGAATCACCGTAATATATAAAATCTTCGTTAGGCATCACTTCAACCAGGCTCTTTAAGACGCTTATTCCGCCGACTCCTGAATCGAAAACTGCAATTGACATTATAAAAGTCCCTACTTTCTTTATAAAATCTGTTATGATATAGTGAATAAAACAAGCTTAAGGCGGCACCCATGGATAATCCTAAAAGTCTTTTTAACACCAACACAAAAGTATGTGAAAACTGTAAAAGTCCTCTGCCATATGACTATAAAGAGAATCTCTGCCCACGATGTCGGCAAAACAAAATCCAAAATGTACCATTTGGAAGGAGAGGAGTAATTACTCCTCTCTTCTTTTAACCTTTGATCTGTATTTTTTCTCCACCTCTGTGAGGAACTTGTCATCAAGCTCCGCCTTTATAAGCACATTCTCTTCAGGCGATTTGATGACGATATCATAATAAGGTACATCCTTCTGACCTGAGGTATAGTCTATTTCCTTGAGCTCATTTCCATTCTCGTAATTGTATACGCTTCTGTCTCCTGCCGGTGCGATTGCTGCTACAGACTCCATGCTGTATATTCCAAGACGCTTTCTGCGGCTCTTGTTTTTAATTTTGGCAAAACGCAGCTCTCCGTCAAAATATGAATATTCAAACTCGGTGTTCTGTGCCATTATCATAAGATATGCAATAAGTCCAAATACTACTGCAAATAAAATACCCGGTGCAAAGCCGATGCAGATAGTCAGAAGACTTATCGCAGCAAGAGCCACAAGCAGGTACGAAACAAATACCAGCGCCACATTTTTTTTACGTGCAATCAATGTAAATACTTCCATTATAATTCTCCTTTGCATATTGAAAATATATATCTTTATAATGATAACAGATTTTTGCCGTTTCGTATAGATTTTTTCACAGTTATATGTTAAAATATTATAAAATTTTAGTGAAATTTCGGGGGATTACGATGCAATTTAACATAAAAGTACAAAACGATTTCAAAAACAACATAAGAAGGGAGTGGGCTTTAACCAACGGCCTTGGCGGATATGCCGGCGGTTCAGTCACCGGTGCGATAAACCGTACGCATCAGGGCTATCTGATTGCAAGCCTTCATGCTCCTGTGCAAAGATACGTCTGCTTCTCAAAGACAAACGAAAAAATAGTCACAGACAGCCACACCTACGACCTCTCAAGTGACCAGTTCAAGGGCGGATGCCACACAGACGGCATCCAATATATAAGAGATTTCACATACGATGGAACCATATGCTTTACATATGAGGCCGGTGATATCACCATAAAAAAACACATCGCACTGGCACAGGGAAAAAATCTCGCTGCCGTGGCATATGAGGTTCAAAACAAAGGTGAAGCGTCTAAGCTTTTGATCACGCCTCTTATGAACTTCCGTGAGCACTCTGAAAGTTCCACCGTCGATTCATTAAAATTCGAGGTTCAAAAGCAGGAGCATGGCTTTACCCTCATTCCAAAAGCTCAGGATGACCACTGTATCCGCATTGTTTTTTCAGGCGGAGAGCTTATTGAAAGAGACGACAAATATATCTGTGACCTTGAGGCTCAGACCGAGGTGGACAATGAAGTGCCTGGCCTCGACTGTGCATTTTGCCCATATGACGTGAGCGTGGATATTCCTGCCGGTGCATCAATGCATTTTTCTATAATGTGCGATATCGTACCGCTTGAAGCCTGTAATGACAACTCAGGCACAGCCTTCGCCAAACACCTTGTTTCTGATAACGAAAGTGCTTTTGAAATACTACGTGCGCAGCTTGACTACACCGATGAGCTGATTAAAAGAAGCGGCTTCACTGATGACTTTGCCGTGAAGCTTACTGTGGCTGCAAACCAGTTCATCGCACACAGACAGTCAACAGGCTATGACACTGTGCTCGCCGGACTTCCTTGGTTTACAGACTGGGGCCGTGACACTATGATTTCATACACCGGCCTGACACTTTGCACCGGCCGTTTTGAAAAAGCCCACGATATACTACTGACCTTTGCCAAGTACTGTAAGGACGGGCTTATCCCGAATATGTTCCCGGACAGCGGACTTGAACCTCTCTACAATACTGTAGATGCATCACTGTGGTATTTTTATGCTGTCTACAAATATCTTGAATATGTGGCCACTCCCGATGCCTATGAATTTATAAAGAAGGATATTTATCCATGCTTAAAGGATATCATATCTACTTATAAAAAAGGCACTGATTTTTCCATATATATGGACACTGACGGGCTCATTCATGCCGGAAGCGGACTCGACCAGGTAACATGGATGGATGTGCGTGTCGGTGACTGGGTTGCTACGCCTCGTCACGGCAAACCTGTCGAGATAAATGCACTTTGGTACAACGCACTGTGCACCATGGATATGCTTCAGGCTAAGTTTGGCGATAACGATGACAGCTACAGACAGCTTGCTTCTCTCGTAAAGGCTTCCTTCAACAAGCGCTTCTGGAATGAAAACACAGGCTGCCTGTATGATGTGGTTGACGAGGATGACGATACAATCCGTCCAAACCAGATTTATGCCGTAAGCCTGCCATTTACCATGCTTGACAAGGAGCGTGAAAAAGCAATTGTGGATACGGTAATGGATAAGCTGTATGTGGGCTGCGGACTGCGTTCACTCGATCCTGACCACAAGGATTACCATCCGATTTACATCGGCTCTCTCTCAAAGCGCGACCACGCCTATCATCAGGGAACAGCCTGGGGCTTTCTGCTCGGTGGTTTTATCAGTGCCTATGTAAAGGTAAACGGCCGCACGAAGGCGACCGCTTTATGCGCTGACAAGCTGCTTGACCCTGTAAGGGAGCATCTGCTCAACAACTGTATCGGCTCAATATGCGAGATATTTGACGGCGATGCCCCTCACAACGGCCGTGGCTGCTATGCGCAGGCATGGAGTGTAGGTGAAGTGCTTCGCTGCTACTGTGAGGATGTACTGCCTATGCTCCCACAAGCTCACTCATAAGCTCGTGGACCGTAGTCATCCGGTTTATGCGGCCCACATTGGCACCGCAGAATACCAGACCGTTTTGCATATCTCCTTTAACCGCTGCAATCAGTGCCTTCGTAATACAGTATGGCACTGTTGCAGGGTTACATTTCTCAAGACAATTGTAGCACTTTGTGATAGGCTGCTTTTCATTTTCCAATCCCCTGATAAACTCATTTCTGACAGCACGCCCCGGCATTCCTACAGGGCTTTGTATAATCTGCACATCAGACTCATTCGCGTTCAGATAAGCATGCTTATAGGCATCCGATGCGTCACACTCCTCTGTCGCCACAAAACGGCTCGCCACCTGCACTCCGTCGGCTCCAAGCTCCATGCAGTGCATGACATCCTCATGTGTAAACACTCCGCCTGCTACAATTACCGGAATGTGCTTTTTAAACTTCTCCTCATATGTCTTTGCACAGCTGATAATCTCCTTAATCTCGCTGTCATAATCCATATGCTCCATATCTGCAAGCTGTTCATTGGAAAATCCCAGATGTCCTCCGGCCTTTGGTCCCTCGATAACAATAAAGTCCGCTGTGCGGTTGTATCTGTGTGCCCACATTTTAAGAATCAGATTTGCTGCTCTCTTTGAAGAAACAATCGGAGCAATCCTTGTATGTGACTTTTCATCGACCAGCTCAGGCAGTTCCATTGGAAGTCCTGCCCCACTTATAATAACATCAGCACCTGCTTCAACCGCAGCCAGAACATGCTCCTTGTAATGCTTTAAAGCCACCATGATATTGACTCCTACCATTCCATGTCCACAGGCAAGCTCCTTTGCTTTCTTAATATGCTTCTTGATAGCTATCAGATTAGCCTTTGCCTGGTCCTTTTCAAACTCCGGCTCCTCAAAGCCAATCTGCGCGGTGGAAATCACTCCTACACCACCCTCCTTAGCAACAGCTCCGGCCAGTCTGCTAAGACTCACTCCAACTCCCATGCCTCCCTGAATGATAGGAAGCTTTGCAACCATATCTCCGATTCTCAGTTCTCTCAACATAATATGTACCTCCGAACATGTATAAATTCCGTTTTTCTGTTTGATATTCAAATTATTTGATAATCAAACATATACACATAGTAATCCTTTATGGTATTCATGTCAAGGTAAAATTATATTATTTTCTATTTTATATAGTTTTTAATACTACATTTCTTGTTTATTGTAACTATCCAATTTTTCTCAATTTTAATATTGACATCAACAGACAAATCGTGTAGAATAACTTTTGTTGTGAGACAAGCCCAGTTAGCTCAGTTGGTAGAGCAACGGACTGAAAATCCGTGTGTCTCTGGTTCGATTCCGGAACTGGGCATTTTAATTTATTATGGGATATTAGCTCAGGTGGTAGAGCACTTGACTTTTAATCAAGTTGTCCGGGGTTCGAATCCCCGATGTCTCATTAAAATAAGAAGAACGTCACTCGAAAGAGTGGCGTTTTTCTTATTTACTGGAAAAATAATGAAAACTGCTTTCCGTTTGAGGTACTTCATGTTATAATTATAGTAGAAAAAGAGAAGAACGATTTGCCATATGTGACAGAATGGAGGTTGCCTATGAGATGCAAAAGAACAGGACTTGAAGCGGAAGTAGTAAAATACGAAGTGGGAAAAGGTCTTGAAGATGGAGTGGAACTGTGGTCAGATGTGGTCACTAAGGGATGGATTGTAACAGATTTCCTTGTGAAGATTACGAAAGACGATGGAACGGTGGTGTGTCCGTATATCAGACACCGCAGAGGACGTACTTTCATTGGGGAGGGAGATTACATTATAATGGAAGATGATGGAAGCAAGCATGTATGCGGTGCTGACAAAATCTGGAGCCGTTACGAGAAAATGAATTGAGAAACAGACTTGCTTTTTTAGAAAAGCTAAGATATAATGGCGGAGTGGCTGATTTGCAGTCACTCCATTATTATGCGGAACTGATGGAATTGGCAGACATGCAAGATTTAGGTTCTTGTGCCGCGAGGCGTGTGGGTTCAAGTCCCACGTTCCGCATTACAGATGCGGCCAGTCCGTGTGGCTGCTCCACTCATCATTCATCCAGTTGACCGCCTGTTTTTTCCCTTCTTCGGTGAAGGGGAAGCAGGCGGTCTTTTTTTTCTCGTCAGGAGTGGATGCGTAATTATAGGGACCGGGCCAGATATGACACCGAAAGATATCAGCATCCTCCTCGTCCTTGGATTTCTCAAGCAGATAGCGCATTCCGCGGTAGCTGCCGGTAAATTTTTCCTTTTTATAAAAATTCAGGCTTAAAACATCCTCAGTTGTAATCATTGGGATACTCCTTGGTTATTAATTTAATGAGAAATATTCACGCAGTGCCAGCCTCAGGGGAGAACACGGCGTACTGTCACTCTCTATTATATCATTTACAGAAATGAAACTTAATACTTGACAAATGACTCATAGTATGTATAATAAATTGTGTTGTACGTGAGCAACAGACAGTTGTATTTTTATGATTGTATAGCTAAGTGCGGTGGACAATGGCGTCCAAAGCATTTTTTTTATACAACAAAATAATTTAGCATGGTGAAGCGGTAGAGCAATAACTTGACAGAGATGTAAGCTGCTGTAAGACTTTGCGCAGGCTGATTTATCGAAGAAGGATACATATTGGATGAAGACCGCGTAAACAATATCTTAGAGAGGAGATATATCTATTATGAAAAAGAAAATTGTGAGCCTGATGCTCGTTCTTGCGACAACAGTCAGCATGACAGCATGTGGCGGCAACACCAACGCAGGCAATGCAGGCAGCAACGCAGGCAATGCAGGCAACAGCAGCACAGAGAACGGTGCAAGCGCTGGAACAGATGCAGTTGATTCAACAGAAGCAGGCGGAGACGGTGCAGAACAGTCTTATGATGAGGAATCCGCAAAACTTTACAATGACAACCTTGGCGATTTCTATTCTGCTTATGAGACAGCAAAAGCAACAGAAAATCTTTCAGAGAGATATGCACTGATGGCTGTTGCAGAAGCAAAATTAATGGAATCTGCAGTAATGCTTCCATTTACCACAAAGGGTGGTATGTATGCAATTTCTCACTTAGCTCCTTATACAGCACCATATGTACTGTGGGGCAATGACTATGAGAGATATCACAGTGTTCTTGTAGCAACTGATTATATCAAGAAAGCTGACCGAGATGAGATGAAAGCAAAATGGGCTGAGTTAAGAGGAACCGGCACATACAGAGAGTGGGCAGTCTCATTCCTTGCAGACAAAGGATATACTTTAAAAGACACCTATAATATGGCTTATGTCAGTGATCCGACTACATGGGATGTTCTTGCAACATCCAGATCGGCTGACTCTGAAGCAATCATCAACACTTATGATGGATTGATGGAGTATGATGATGAGGGTGTTCTTCAGCCGGCATTAGCAGAGAGCTATGAAGTTTCCGATGACGGTTTAACCTATACCTTCCACCTTCGTCAGGGGCTTGAATGGGTAGATTCCCAGGGAAGAAAAGTTGCGGATCTTACCGCTGATGATTTTGTTGCAGGCATGCAGCATATGATGGATGCACAGGGCGGTCTGGAATATCTTGTAGAGGGTATCATTGTAAACGCTTCCCAGTACATCTCAGGCGAAGTGTCTGATTTCTCCCAGGTTGGTGTAACAGCAGAGGATGACCACACTGTAGTATATACCTTAGAGGAGCCGTGCAGCTACTTCACAACCATGCTTGGCTATGGCGTTTTCGCTCCGATGAGCAGAACTTACTATACTTCACAGGGTGGTAAATTCGGTACCGAGTATGATCCGTCAGCAGCAGATTACACCTATGGTAAAGACAGCAACTCTATTGCTTACTGTGGACCATATCTTGTAACAAATGCTACTGAGAAGAACACAATCGTATTCAAGGCAAATGATTCTTACTGGAACAAAGACAACGTTACCATTAAGACGCTTACCTGGTTATTCAACGATGGTTCTGATGTAACAAAGACATACAACGATTTGAAGGCAGGAACTCTTGATGGATGTTCTTTGAACACTTCTACTCTTGAGACAGCAAAACAGGACGGACTGTTCGATGACTATGCTTATACATCTACTACAGATGCAACCACCTATCCGGCTTTCTATAATATTAACCGTACAGCATTCGCTAATACAAATGATACTACTACAGTAGTTTCTTCGCAGACAGAGGAAGACGCTGCAAGAACAAAGGCAGCATTAGGCAATGTTCATTTCCGTAGAGCGCTTTCTTTTGCAACAGACAGAGCTGCTATGAATGCACAGGTTACTGGTGAGGATTTGAAACTTACCTCTCTCAGAAACTCTTACACACCGGGTACCTTCTTAACTCTTCCGGAAGATGTCACAATCGACATCAACGGAACTGCTACTGATTTTGCAGCAGGTACTTACTACGGTGCAATTATGCAGGCACAGATTGATGCTGATGGCGTTGCTATCAAAGCCTGGGATCCGAGTGCAGATGACGGAATTGGTTCCTGCGATGGCTACGATGGCTGGTACAATGTTGACAATGCAGTTGCTGAGTTAAATACAGCAATTGATGAGTTAGCAGCAGAAGGTGTGACAATCGATGAGTCCAATCCAATTCAGATTGATTATCCGTATCCTTCCGTCAGCGAAGTATATACCAACAAGGCAAATGCTTACAAACAGTCTATCGAATCTGCTCTTGGCGGAAAGGTTGTTGTAAACCTTGTAGATACTACCGATTATGACGGATGGTATTATGCAGGATACTACACCTCTTACGGTTATGAAGCAAACTACGATATGTATGACTTGTCTGGATGGGGTCCTGACTACGGTGATCCTCAGACATATCTGGATACCTTCCTTCCGGACTATGCTGGATATATGTTGAAGTGTATTGGTATCTACTAAAATAAAGAACTGATTTACAGTAAATGATTACGTTGCAGGAGGATGTCCTTTTGGATGTTCTCTTGCAACCTATTTAATGAGAGAACGATTATGGCAAAATATTTATTGAAACGTATTATACATGGTCTTGTATCTATTGCAATTGTAATAGCAATAGTTATGATAATGATTTACTCTTTACTGGATCGCAACCTTATTTTTGCAAAGGATACCACCTATTCGCATCAGAGTAACAATCAGAAAGAAGTTTACAAATATGCAAAATGGGAAGAGTACGGTTATCTGGATTACGTACCTTATGCAGACTGGCTGCAGCAGCTCACAGATGATGGCGAGATTGATGAGGAAACCAGATCCAAAGCAGTAGGCCTTGGAAGAACAGAGGCACAGGATTCCGAACTTGTTGCGGAATATGTAGAAAAATTTAAAAACTATTATGAGTCAAAGGGATACAAAACACGCAGATTAGATGCGGTCATGATGAATAAGAAGAAGTTTGCCAATGGTGGACAGCAGCAGTTGTTTGCATATAAGAACATTCCACTGACCTCACGACTGGTAGCTTATTTTAAGAGTATCCTTACGGTTGATAATGTAAATAATGTGGAAGACATCGTAGGGGAGAGAGGCATTTCCTTTACGTTACATGATCCTGTCTATGGCGGGAATAAATTTTCTCCGGCGATTATGGGAAATGGTACAACGCACAAATATTTGTTATATTTTGATTCCAGGTTCCCATATATTCACCAGAACATTCTGACAATTAATCTGGGAACATCTTATGCGGTAAATGAAGGTGTGGATGTATTTACGACCATGAACCGCTCCCAGGGTTCTTACGTGAAGTCAATGATTACCTATCCGACCGGACTTATGGAAGAGAGTGCGGATGATTTGCATACCGCAACTTATATGAAAAATTCTCTTTCCACCAGTATGGTATTTGAGTCCCGCTATACGGATGATTACACAAATGTAAATACCGTGAATGGAGGCCTGTCAAAAGTCGGATATTCCTTTGTTATCGGTATTATTTCCGTAATCCTTGCATATCTGCTTGCAGTACCGCTTGGTATCCTTATGGCAAGACAGAAGGACAAGTTAGTGGATAAGATTGGTACAATCTATATCGTATTCATTATCGCAGTACCATCCCTTGCATATATTTTCCTGTTTAAGGCAATCGGTGGACTGCTTGGACTGCCGACTACTTTTGATATGGAATCATCGAGCAAGTTGATGTATGTATTACCGGTTATTTCACTGGCACTGCCGTCTATCGCAAACCTGATGAAGTGGCTGCGCCGTTACATGATTGACCAGATGAATTCGGACTATGTAAAATTTGCAAGATCCGGTGGTCTTACAGAGGGCGAGATTTTTAGAAAACATGTATTTAAAAATGCAGTCATCCCGATTGTACAGGGAATTCCGGGAAGCGTTCTCGGTGCATTGGTTGGAGCAATCGTAACTGAGCGTGTATACGTTGTTCCTGGTGCCGGTAACCTGCTGACAGAGGCAATTGGCAAGTACGACAATGGTGTTATCGTTGGTGTAACATTGTTCTATGCACTTCTTTCCGTTGCATCCATCATTCTCGGTGACGTATTGATGTCGATGGTTGACCCAAGAATTTCATTCTCAACGAAGGACAGGTAAGAGTTATGAATTATGATTTAGATGAATTCAATATGTCGGAAGAGGAACTGTTTTCCAGAGTGGATCACAATAATGTGGATTCTGAGAAAATTACAGCACCGCGTTATTCCTACTGGCATTCCGTATTCCGTGTGTTTTTTAAGAAAAAAATCAATATAGTAATCCTGAGCATTCTGGCAGTTGTCATTTTGTTCACCTATGTATATCCGTTGTTTGTGGAATATGACCGTTTTGGCAACCTGATGGATGCCACTGCAAAGCACTTATCACCGCTTACAGCAATGAAACAGCTCGGCTATAATATCCACTGGATTTTGGGAACCGGTGCATCCGGACAGTCTACTTTTGATGCAGTCTGGTTTGGTTCAAGAATTTCCATCTCGCTGGCATTTATCTGTGCGGCAATCAACCTGACCATCGGTGTATTGGTCGGAGCACTCTGGGGCTTCTCTAAAAAGGTTGATATTTTCATGATGGAGGTTTACAACATTATTGGAAACGTACCATATCTTCTGGTAATTTCAGTTATCCTGATGTTGTTTGGTTCTAACTTCTGGGTTATGGTTATGGCACTTACGATAACCGGATGGTTATCCATTGCATTCTTTATCCGTACACAGGTAATTATCATCCGTGACCGTGAGTACAATCTGGCATCAAAATGTCTTGGTACTTCGATTGTCCGGATTGCGCTTAAGAACATTCTACCATTTATGACATCTGTCATTGTGACAATTGCGGCAACGGAGATTCCGTCCTATATCGGATACGAGGTATTCCTTTCCTACATCGGAATGGGTCTTTCTGAGATGTCCCTTGGACGTTTGATTTACGAGGCAGAGAGTGCCATGGTAACACCAGGCTGGGGATTTGAGTTCTGGAGCCCGGTAGTTGTTTCTTCCATTATTACCGTAGTATTGTATGTTGTAGGTCAGAACCTTGGTGACGCATCCGATCCAAGAACACATATGTAAGAGGGGAACCACAGATGGAAGATAAGAAAGTATTATTATCAATTAAAGATTTGAAAGTTCAGTTCCGTGTGCGAGGCAGAATTTTAACTGCAATCCGTGGTGTGTCACTGGATATTTACGAGAACGAATCCATCGCAATCGTAGGTGAGTCCGGTTCCGGTAAATCCGTTTTTACGAAAACATTTGCAGGAATGCTCGACAGCAACGGTTTTGTAAGCAACGGACATATCATCTTCAATGACGAGGAATTGGCCGATACAGTTGTAAAGTTAGATTCCGGTGCACGTAAAAAGATTGAAGAGTGTAAAAGAAAGTTAGACAGCTATTCCAAGCTGGAGTTTGGTGCTGACACTTATAAAGAAATGGTTGCGCTTGAAAGTGAGAAGCGTGAGAGAAGCGGTTTGAGCAAGCAGGAGAGGGAAGAAGCGGAACAGGCATTAAAAGACCTTGTGGCAGCAAGAACCAATGCTTACAACTTAAAGCAGACGCTTGACCCTTCCAAGGAGAAAGCAAAGATTAAAGAAACCGCAGCCTTAATTTCAAAGTTAGACAATGAAATCAAAGAGCAGAAAAAGCACAACAAGCAGAGAGAAGAAGAGCACAAGCGTGCAACGGCAAATGATACCGCATATCATAAGGCTTTCGATGAAAAGATGAGTGCGCTTCGTGCCAAATACGACAAAGAAATCGCTCATGAGATTTCGGAGGAGACTTCAAAGCGGAATGAGATTCTTGCGAAAGAGATTTATCTTTCTACCGGAAGATTTAATTTCACACGCAGAATGAAGATGATTTCCAGACTGCTTGAGGCACTCAAGAAAGCAATGCAGCTCGGTGTGGATTTATCCGATGAAGCACAGCGGAATATGGTATTCGACGATGTTGCATTCCGTGTGCGTTATCTTGACGAGACAAGCGAGCAGCTTCACGGAACCTGTATCTTAAACCTTGCAAATGTAAAATATGCCAAGGACTGGAGTCAGATCCGGGGTGGAAAGATTGCAACGGTATTCCAGGATCCGATGACTTCTTTAAACCCGATTATTACAATTGGAAAACAGATTGTATCTGTTATTATGAAGCATCAGGATTGTACGGAAGCAGAGGCGAGAGTGCGTGCACTTGAGTTAATGAAAAAAGTTGGAATCCCGAATGCGGAAGCACGTTTCGACGATTATCCGTTCCAGTATTCCGGTGGTATGAGACAGCGTATCGTTATCGCGATTGCCCTTTCCTGCCAGCCGAAAATCTTGATTTGTGATGAGCCGACAACGGCACTTGACGTTACCATCCAGGCACAGATTTTGAAGCTGTTAAAGGATTTACAGAAGGAATTCAATTACACCATCGTATTTATCACACATGACCTTGGTGTGGTTGCAAATATCGCAGACCGTGTAGCAGTACTTTATGCAGGACAGATTGTAGAACTGGCAAATGTTGAGGAACTTTTCTATGAGCCTTGCCATCCATATACCTGGGCACTGCTTTCTTCTCTGCCACAGCTTGCACAGAGAAATACCAAACTGTATTCGATTACCGGTACACCGCCATCTCTTTACAATGACATTGTGGGAGACGCATTTGCACCGCGAAATCCGTACTGCTTGAAGATTGATACGTTGAAGGAGCCACCGATGTTTAAGGTAAGTGATACACACTATGCCAAGACATGGCTGCTTGACCCACGCTCACCGAAGATTGAGAAACCGGAGAGTATTCAGAACATCCACGAGAAACTTGTGAACGCATTTAACATATAGGAGATTTAGATCGTGTCTAAGCTAAATCAGGAAAAAGAACGCCGTGTTTCCCACTTACCGGAGCATGGTCCGATTGATGAAAAAAATGGTAAGGAAATATTATTGTCTGTCAAAAACATTGATATTACCTTTGGAAAAGGCGAAAATGCTGTTAAGGCAGTAAAAAATGCTTCTTTTGACATCTACAAGGGAGAGACATTCTCTCTTGTAGGTGAGTCTGGTTCCGGAAAAACAACGATTGGCCGTGCGGTAATCCGTGTCAATCCGCTTGCAGCAGGAGAAATCCTTTATAAGGGTGTTCCGATTTCCGGAAAGATTCCAAAGTCATTAGACCGCGAGGTAATCCGTAATATTCAGATGGTATTCCAGGATCCGGCTGCATCCTTAAATGAGCGTGCAACCGTAGATTACATCGTATCAGAAGGTCTTTATAACTTCCACTTGTATGAGAACGAGGCAGACCGTGTCCATAAAGTAGAGGAAATTATCAACGAGGTAGGTCTTCTGCCGGAGCATCTGACCAGATACCCGCATGAGTTCTCCGGTGGTCAGCGTCAGCGTATCGGACTTGCGCGTGCAATGGTAATGGAACCGGAACTTGTAGTAGCAGATGAGCCGATTTCCGCATTGGACGTTTCCATCCGTGCACAGGTATTAAACCTGTTAAAGAAATTCCAGGAAGAGAAGGACCTCACATATTTGTTTATTGCACATGACCTTTCCATTGTACGGTTTATTTCTGACCGTATCGGCGTTATCTATAAAGGTAATATTGTGGAAGTCGCAGAAGCAGAGGAGTTATTCAATTACCCGCTGCATCCGTATACACACTCTCTGATTTCCGCGATTCCGATTCCGGATCCGCAGTTAGAGAAGAACAAAGTGCTTTACACCTATGACCCGTCTATCCATGATTACAGCGAGGATAAGCCAGAGTTCGTATGTATCGGACATGACCATTATGTATATGGTAATAAGAAAGAAATCGAAGAATATAAGGCAATCCGTGAAAAGGGAGAGCCGATGAAAACGATTCGTATCGTGTCACCGGATTCTCCAGAGTTAAAAGCACAGCAGGATGCAGAGATTCCGATTGATTCCGACTTTTTAAATGCACCGACTCATGATACCGGAAATGTATGGTACGCAGTACTTTCCTTCTTCCTTCCGGTTATCGGTATTATCGCAGCGCTGATTTTTAAGCATCACAGATATTATCGTAATTACAGTGCATGTAAGAAGGGCGCAGTTGCCGGATTTATTGTATTAGGTGTAATACTGGTACTGTTCCTGATTGGATTGTTGTTAGTAGTTGTATAATGAATAGAAGGTTTAGGAGCATTTATGAATCGAACTGCTAGAGATCGAACAACTTCGCCACATCCGGCTCCGGTGAAAAAAGTGCAACTATCCGAAAAACATACCACAGGACGGCTGATTGCAGCCGTCCTGCTTGGTTTATTCGGGGCAGCACTTCTCGCCCATGGATTTTTATCCTATCTCAGGACGGATTCCGGATGGCAGGAGATTTCCGCAAGCTCGGATGCGGACATAAATTGTGCGGATGAATTTGTATTCCAGTATGATGTCGGGTCAGGAGAACAGTCTGCAATTGTGGAACGGAAGGCGCTTGTCACCCTGTATACATCCGCGACAGTAAAAGCATACCAGCTTTTTAATAATGATAAGGCATTTGATGGAATCAATAATATCTATTCCATCAATACACATCCAAACGAGGTGCTTGAGGTCGATGAGGTGCTGTATCATGCGTTCGAGCAGGTACAGGAGTATAAAAACCGCTATGTGTATCTTGCGCCTGCTTATGATGAATATGACAGTGTTTTCTACTGCGCCGATGATTCGGAGATTGTAAATTACAGTCCGGCGTTTAATGCGGATGTGGCGGAAGAATTTGCACAGATTGCAGCGTTTGCAGGGGACGAGAAGTCCGTAGAACTGCAACTGCTTGGCAATCACCAGGTACAGTTATACGTATCGGATGAATATCTTGCCTATGCGAAGGAAAATGCCATCACGGATTTTATCGATTTTTACTGGATGAAAAACGCATTTATCATTGATTACTTTGCAGAGGTGCTGACGGAAAACGGGTTTACCAACGGCTTTTTATCAAGCTATGACGGTTTTGTCAGAAATCTTGACGAGAGGGAAACAACGTATTCCTACAACCTGTTTGACAGGCAGGAGGATACCATCTATCCGGCGGCGGTAATGCAGTACAGCGGTGGAATCAGCCTTGTCTATCTGCGGAACTACCCGATGAACAAGGAAGATTACAGACATTATTACGAAATGAAGGATGGAAACGTTCTTACGCCGTATTTAAGCATTTTGGACGGGCAGTGTAAGAGTGCGTTAAATGATTTGTTTTCCTATTCTTATAAGGTGGGATGTGCAGAGATACTGCTTCAGACAATGCCTGCCTATATTGCAGATGCTCTTGATGAAGGAATCCTGTCAGAATTAAAGAAAAATGACATCTATTATTCATATTGTAAAAACCGCGTCATTTTTTATGATGACACAGAGCTTGTGCTGACAGACCTCTATGAAAAAGATAATGTCTCTTACAAAGCAAAACTGAATTAAGCGCCAGGCAGCTGGCGGATGCAAAAAGCGATACCCGAAAAGAGGGTATCGCTTTTTGGAACATTCTGGTATATAATGGACGCAAACAGGCAGGGAGGGGAAGTATGGGTTTTGCGGAGATGGCGGCTTTGCGAAAAAAGTCCAGAGATTTAAAGAATGAGCTGAAACAGTTGAAAAAGGATATGATTGCCGGTGGATGCAGTAAGGATATGGCCGGGAAGATGACGAAGGAGCTGCAGGAGATTCTGGAACTGGCAGAGCAGCTTTCGACGGATTATGTGACAGCAAGAGAAGAATTACAGCAGGCGAGAAGGGCGATTGAACATCTGCTTGATACAATGGGGGAAAGTCCGGCGCAGGAGGTAAAGGAAGCATTACAGGCGTTAGAGGCTAATTTAAACAAGGTGTACCATGAGTGTTCCATCCGGGTGGATGATTTGGATTTCAAATCCACGATGGACTGCTTTAAACGGATGGTACAGCAGTTCGATGGAACGGTGTCGATTATGCTGCGCAGCGAGCTTGAGAATATCAAGGCGGTGTTAGACGATGCCGCAGGCTGGATGCCGCCGGATTTTGCGGCACTGGCATACTTTTTCCTGCATGAAGACAGGGAGCCATTAAAAGAGATGGAAAATGAACAGCGTAACCAGATGGTTGAACACTATTTTGAAGAACATTTTTATGGAGAGTTCAGACGGCAGGTGAAACAGGCGGGTGTTTCGGAGAATGCCATGGAGCTGATACAAAATCACACAGGTTAGGAGTAAGAAGAGAGTATGACAAATGAATTAAAGAGGGAACTTGATAAAAAACTCGGATTTGGCTGTATGCGCCTTCCGGTTTTAAACGGAGATAACGAGCAGATTGATGATGCACAGTTTTGTAAAATGATTGACTCGTTTTTGGAGCAGGGATTTATGTACTTTGACACGGCATATCCGTACCATAATGAGAAATCCGAGGCGGCTGTGCGGCGCTGCCTGGTCGAAAGACACGAGAGAAGCAGCTTTTATCTGGCAGATAAGATGCCGGTATGGCTGATAAAAAATGAAGAGGACTACGAGCGCATTTTCCAGACACAGCTTGAGAGATGTGGTGTGGAGTATTTTGACTTTTATCTGCTTCATGCGATGAACAGAGAGCGTGCAAAGGAAACAGAAGAGATGGGCGGATTTGATTTTGTGCGCCGGATGAAAGCGGAGGGCAAAATCAGACATATCGGTTTTTCGTTCCATGACTCGGCGGAGGCACTCGATGAAATTTTAAGCCGCCATCCGGAGATGGAGTTTGTGCAGCTTCAAATTAATTACTATGACTGGGAGTCCGAGAGCGTGCAGTCGAGAAAATGCTATGAGACGGCAGTCCGCTACGGTAAGGCAGTCATCGTCATGGAGCCGGTAAAGGGCGGTACGCTTGCTAATCTTGTAAAGGAGCCGGCAGAGGTGTTAAGAAAGCTGGATGAAAAGGCATCGTTTGCCTCCTATGCAGTACGTTTTGCAGCATCGCTTGAGGGTGTAGTGATGGTGTTGAGCGGAATGTCCGACTGGGCGCAGTTACAGGACAACACTTCCTATATGAGGGAGTTTAAACCGTTAAATCCCGAAGAAAAACAGGCGATTGAGAAGGTAGTGGAAGAGCTTGCAAAGCTGCCGACGATTCCCTGTACCAAATGTCGTTATTGTGTGGAGGGATGTCCGAAAAAGATTCAGATACCGGATTTGTTTGAAACCTACAACATGACGGTACAGTTTGGAGTGACAGATGACTACAAAAGACGTTATAAAGAACAGACCGCAGAAGAACATGGAAAAGCAGATGACTGTATCCGATGCGGCAAATGTGAGGGACAGTGCCCTCAGCATTTACAGATTCGGAAGCTGCTTGAAAATGTAGCACAGACATTTGCCTAAAGTTTTTTGACGATTTTTTCAATGTCAGTCTGATGACCAATCATCATCAAATGTTCCTGGGGCTCGAAAACATAGTCGGGACCCGGGAGCAGATTCATATTGCCGTCGGTCTTGATACCAATGATGTTGACATGGTATTTTGCCCGGATATTGGCATCTTTGAGTGTGTGCCCAATCCAGTCTGGAAGCGGTGCAATTTCGTAGATTGAGAATCCATTTCCAAGCTCCACATAATCAAATACCTGGTTTGCAGAAAAGCGGACAGCGACTTTCTCCGCAATATCCCGGTCAGGGTAGATTACCTCATCTGCACCGTTTTTTAAGAGAAACTTGGCGTGAATGTCACGGTTTGCCTTGCTGATGACATAACGCGCACCACATTCTTTTAACAGATTGGTAATTTCAAGACTGCTCTGGAAGTTCTCTCCGATGCAGACAAAGCACAGGTCAAAGTGGCTGACACCAAGTGTCTTTAATACTTTTGGGTTTGTACAGTCACCGATTTTAGCGCTGACAACTAACGGCAGCAGGTCTTCAAGGCTTTCCTCACTGCGGTCTACAATCATAATTTCATTGTCTAATTCCGCTAATTTCTTGCAGAGATGGGTGCCAAAGCGTCCGAGTCCGATAATTAAAATTGATTTCATAATAATTCTCCTTTTTATCCGATATTGATATGTTCTACAGGCTGTTCAATGTGTGTCAGTTTTTTATGGTCTGTAAAGGAAAGTGCAAAGGAAAGGCTTCCTAAGCGTCCTAAGTACATCAGGAAAATCAAAATAAACTGCGATGCAACGGTGAGACTTCGTGTGATTCCGGTCGTCATTCCAACGGTACAGACTGCGGATATGACTTCAAACATCGCGTCGCTGAGCGAAAACGGCTGCATTGCGCAGAGCGCAAGCGTGGCGCTTAAGGTCAGAAGCAGGTAGATGCAGACTAACGCAGAAGCCTTTGAAACAGTGGCATCATCAATCCGCCGACCGAAAATATTGGTTCCAGGCATCCGAAGCAGGGTGGAACGTAAGTGAAGCAGCAGAACAAAAATAGTCGCGACTTTCACACCGCCCGCAGTCGAACCGGATGCACCGCCGATAAACATTAAGATGATGGTTAAAAGCTTGCTTCCCTCCGAGAGTGCTCCGGTGTCCGTTGTGTTAAAGCCCGCTGTACGCGGCGTGATGGCGGCAAAGAGCGAACTTAACAGTTTTTCCGGTGTGCTCATGCCTGCAAACAGCCTGTTCCCTTCCAGCAGGTAAAAAAGCAGTGTACCAAAGACGATTAACGCCACGCTCATGGACAGTACCATTTTGGACTGAAGACTGTAGCGGCGGAAATGAAGTCTGTGGTCAAAAATATCGCTCCATACGAAAAATCCGGCACCGCCGACTAAAATCAGCACACATAAGGTCAGCGACACAAACGGGTCATTGTAATAGCCCATAAAGGAGGATTCACCAAACTGCGCCATCAGGTCAAAGCCAGCATTACAGAAAGCGGAAATCGAATGAAAGATGCCGCAGTAAAGGGCTTTCCCAAATCCCATTTTCGGATAGAATCGGATGGTCAGGATAACTGCACCGACACCCTCAAAAAGGAAGGTTCCAATCATGGCACGGCGAATCAGATGCAGGATGCCGCCGATATCCAATACATTAAAACTGTCTCTGAGCCAGCCGCGCTGCTTGAGGCTGATTTTACGGTGCAAAAGCATGGCAACGGATGCACCAAGCGTGATAAAGCCGAGACCGCCGACCTGTATCAGAAAAAGGATAATAAGCTGTCCGGCAACCGACCAGTAGCTTCCGGTATCTACAAGAGACAGACCGGTTACGCAGGAGGCGCTTGTGGAAGTAAAGAGCGCCGTCATAAGCGGCGTCCAGGTTCTGCTCTTAGAGGCAAAGGGAAAAGATAACAGTATCGTGCCAAGCAGTATCAGCAGAAAAAATCCGACTGCCATTAACTGCATACCGGATAAATTTTTTAAACGTTTCAGGTTCATAATCGGAAAAAGTCCTCCCCGGTGTTTTCTCAAAATCTGGTTGTGAAACAATCCGCAAACCATTATAATATGTTATAATGAAAATCGGTTGTAGAGATACAACAGTATCTATTATACACTATGAGGTGAGAAAATGGACATAATTTTTCTGTTGATTATCATTGGGGTTATTTTGAGTAAAGCGCAGAAGAAAAAGGCGAAGGAGGCAGAGCAGCCGAAGCCGAATCAGCCGAGGACAGCACAGCCAGTCCCGAATCGGGAGTTTCGGCCGAAACCGAGCCAGCCGAAGCCGAACCAGCCAGTCCCGAATCAGCCGAGAACGGCACAGCGCACACAGCCTACGCATCCTACGCAGCGCACGCAGCCTTCTGCCGAAGAGCGGCTTAAGATGCAGAACTTAAAGGCAGAGCTGCAGAAAAAGCATGGAAGCGCAAAAAAAGCGCAGCAAAAACCGACTGTAGATATTTTACTTCCAAAGGAGGAAAACATTGTAAACCGTGCGTCAGACAATGTGCTGGAGAATGATGCAGATATTCTCCGGATGCAGATGGATGCGGCGAGGGAGGACAATTATGGAAGCAGCATTGCAGGAATCCAGATGGAAAGTCCACTCATGAAGGAAGTCGAGGATTTGATGATAAAGGGATACAGCGGTGGACTGACCAATCCACGCGACTTTGTGGCAGAGGGAATAGCGCTTTTAAACAGCTATGAATTACAGGAAACAGAATAGAAAGGCAGAAATGAGAGACATGGAACGTATTCCGGTAAGCGGTGAAATTTACCGTCATTTCAAAAATAAATTATATCAGATTATTACGGTGGCAAAACATTCCGAGACAGGCGAAGAGCTTGTGATTTATCAGGCATTGTATGGAGACTTTAGCGTGTATGCAAGACCACTTGCGATGTTCGTAAGCGAGGTTGACCATGAGAAGTACCCGGATGTGACACAGAAGTACCGCTTTGAGCGCATGGAGCGGGAAACGCTTAGAGCAGCAAAGCAGATATTCTCTGCTGGGGAAAAGGTAGCTGACGGAGAGGAACTGTCCGGCGGGCAGAACCAGTTTGTTGTGCAGAGACCGTCCGACACAAGGGAGGCAGAAGAGCCGGAGGTAAATCCGAGACTGATGCAGTTTTTGGATGCCGATGATTTTGAGGAAAAGTATAATGTTTTAGTTGGAATGAGAGACGAGATTGACGATAATCTGCTCAATGCAATGGCGGTGTCCATTGACGCGGTGCTTCCGGAAGGAGATTTGTCCGAGCGCTATGATGCGTTAAAGTATACGGTGCGCACAAGAGGACGTTACGAGAGCTTAAGACTGCGGTAACGGGCGGATAGGAATACGATAGATGAGGAAGTGTGTATGGCAGAATTAGAGCAGGCATTGAGAGAGATTGCGGCAGCGGATGTATACAAGATTGTAATCAGTAAACCGTCGGCAAAGGACAGCAACTATCAGAAGATTGTGGTAGAGCAGAAGGAATCCTATTATCAGGCAGCAGCTTATACTGCAAAACAGGTATTTCATCAGAATATTCCAACAGAGGAGCTGGCTGAATATCTGGTAAGTACGGTGACAGGGGTCTATTTGCAGGTAAATGCCTGGGAGGAGGGCATGGAGCATATGCTCTTAATCTCCAAAAAGGGAAAGGTTTCCTATCAGAGAAAGAAGGCAGCTGGAAACGTGGCAAAGTCAGACAGCTCCCATAACCGGAAAAAACAGTATCTGTTAAAAGAAGGCGAGCCGATACCTCCGCTTGTCGATATGGGAATTTTCACGGAACAGGGTAAAGTCGTAAAGTCCATGTACGATAAGTTCCGGCAGATTAACCGCTTTTTGGAAATCATTGAGGATGCGATGAAGGAATACCCGTATGAGCATTTAAATATCATTGATTTTGGATGTGGAAAATCATATCTGACATTTGTCTTATATTACTATTTCGCAGAGATTAAAAAGCGGGATGTGACAATTGTCGGACTGGACTTGAAAGAGGATGTCATAAGGCACTGCAACGAAGCGGCAGAGCGCTACGGATACAAGAACTTACATTTTGAAGTGGGAGATATCAACGGCTATCATGCTGATTTTCCGGTGGATATGGTGGTGACGCTTCACGCTTGTGATACGGCGACAGACTATGCACTTTATAATGCTATCTGCTGGAATGCAAAAATGATTTTTTCTGTTCCGTGCTGTCAGCATGAGTTGAATCAGCAGATTGAGACCGAACAGTTTGGAATTTTATCCCGTTACGGAATCATAAAGGAGCGTTTTTGTGCGCTTGCAACGGATGCAATCAGGGCAAATCTGTTAGAGTGCTGCGGCTACCGGACACAGCTTCTTGAATTTATTGATTTTGCACATACTCCCAAAAATATTCTGATTCGCGCGGTGCAGAAAAAAGTCGTTCCGGCATCGGTAAAGAAAAATTACCGTGGTGAGGCAGAACGGCTGATGGAAGAATTTCATTTTGAGCCGACGCTCTACCGCCTGCTTACTGAGGCGGGAAAGTTAAAGTAGAGCGTTTGCTTAAGGTACTGTTGTGATATTCGGTGGAAAAAGTGACATCTTTCCCGAACCACTCCGGCGGGGTAAAGGTGTTTGCGGCTTCCTCGGATTCAAATTCAACCTCCACAAGCTGCAATGGTGCAAGATTTCCTGCAAAAATATCCAGCTCTGCGGTATGGCCGCAGGAGAGCGGAATGAGATAGCGGCGCTTGGCGATGAGGATGCCATCAATTTTTTCTTTCAGATGTTCAAAGGATTCCTTGGTGAGCGGAAGATTATATTCTTCGCGCACGAGGAGTCCTTTTCCTTTATAAGTCAGCGTGTATTTGTCGTTTCCACGGCGGATGCGTACGACAGGGTCGGTGCAAAGATACCCCTGCTCGATTTCCTTAAAAGGATAGCTGTCGAGATTGTCGGGAAGCGATTTGACGAGATATTTGCGTTCGATTTCCATAAAAAACCGCCTTTCTTTTTATCTGGTTTTATTATGATTCATTGACGGAAAAATTGCAATCTATTATAATGATGGTAAACAGATTTTTTGGGAATGGAGGATAGATACAATGAAGAAAATAGGAATTTTTATGGCGGACGGTTGTGAGGAGATTGAAGGACTTACCGTTGTAGATTTGGTGCGTCGTGCAAAACTGGAAATTGTGATGATTTCCATCAGTGATACAAAAGAGGTGACCGGTTCTCACGGAGTGAAATTTATGGCGGATGCACTTGCATCAGAGGTGGATTTTGCATCATTGGACGGAATCGTTCTTCCGGGCGGAATGCCGGGAACAGTGCACCTTGGAGAAAGCGAGACGGTAAACCGCGTTATCCGCGAGTTTGCATCGGAAGGAAAGCTGGTTGCGGCAATCTGTGCAGCACCGAGCGTGCTTGGGGCAGCAGGACTGTTGCAGGGACAGTATGCAACCTGTCATCCGGGATTTGAAGAAAAACTGACTGGTGCAGTAACATCTACAGATGCAGTTATAATGGACGGCAATATCATCACCAGCCGAGGCATGGGAACTGCAATTGATTTTGGACTTGCAATCATTCGTTTCCTGACGGAGGATGAAGAATTATTAGACCATGTAAAGAAGGGAATTGTCTACCACAACCTGCAGGAGTAATGAAAAAGACGGCTTTTCATCTTTTATTTTTATAGATGGAAAGCCGTCTTTTTTGTGAAGAGGATTTATTTCATCTGCTCTTCCTGTTTCATGATCATTTTTTTCACCATCTCGCCGCCGATGCTTCCAGCCTGTGCAGAGGTAAGGTCACCGTTGTAACCGTCCTTTAACGGTACACCGATTTCGCTTGCAACTTCCTCTTTGAAGCGCTTCATAGCTTCCTTTGCCTGTGGCACTGCCATTTTGTTGCTTGAAGAATTAGATTCGCTCATGATTTTCACCTCCATTTGTTGTTGGACTGATGTCCTGATGCTAGTATTTACCGGAAAGAAAATATTATGTAGGAAAATTATGAGAATTGTGTTGACATTTTTTTCAAGGTATGGTTATACTGATTAAGTAATCTAAATTTTGAGGAAAGAGAGGTAAAAGCTATGATTAGATTTACATTTGCGTCTGCGGTTGCAGGAATTGGCAAGTTTCGTACCATGTTAGAAGCGAACAAAGAATTGAATCAGGAGACGATTACCTCGGTGGAGTTCCTTTTTGCTGAATGAGTTATGAGTGGAAATGCAGCAGGAAGAAGGATTGTTACGTTTGAATGGATGCCTCGTGGTGATGGATGTGCCGCGGGGATTTTTTTATTCCGGAAGCAACAGAAATATAAGGGTCTGTCGTGCGGCAAAATCGCGTGGAGGTCCTTTTTTTATGCGCAGAAACGTGTACAATTTCTTCATAGTGGACACCGGGGAAGGAAAAGGAGGAGCAGAAAGTGAAAAAGTTACACACATATATCGGGCGTTACTGGTACGGATATGTATTTGCAATCTTATCCATGATAACGGCGATTGTTTTAGACATGATTTATCCGAAAATCACGCAGGTGATTGTGGATGAAGTAATTACAAATGGGAGACTGGAAATTTTAAATAAACTTCTGGTCGGCATCGTACTGGTGGGAATCGGACGCTGCATTTTTGGATATTGTAAGGAATTTACATTTGACGTGCTGAGCTCTAAAATCGGGGCAGAAATGCAGAAAGATTTGTTTACGCATATCCAGACGCTGTCCATGCGCTATTTTGACGAGACCAATACGGGAGAGCTGATGGCGCGTGTCAAGGATGATATCGAAAAAATCCGTGGTGCGTTAGGCTATGTCGGAATGCTTGTCATTGAGGTCACAATTCATGTGACCAGCGTTATCTACTGTATGCTGACGATTAGCTGGAAACTGACGATTGTACCACTTCTTGTGATGGTTCTCTGCGGTGCGGTTGCAGTTGTAATGGAACGCAGACTCGACAAAGTCTATGAGGATATCAGTGAAGAGAATGCGGTTCTTACGACGGTTGCCGAGGAAAACCTCGCAGGCGTGCGTACGGTAAAGGCATTTGCAAGGGAAAAATTTGAGGTTTCCAAGTTTTTATCCCACAACAAACGTTACTATGAGTTAAATATCAGCCAGTCCAAACTTCTGGTGAAATATTATCCGATTTTCCAGTTTGTCGGAAAGGCACTTCCGGTCTGCATGACGGTTTTGGGTGGTGTTTCGGTAATGCACGGAAACCTGTCATTAGGAGCATTAGTTGCATTTGTGGAATATACAAGAAACTGTACCTGGCCGATGGAAATGCTCGGATGGCTGACAAATGATTTGTCTTCCGCAGTCGCATCCTATAAGAAAATTAAGAAAATTTATACAGAGACAGCGGACATTTCTGACGAGAGAGAACCGGTGGTACTTGAAAAAGTCGACGGAGCAGTCCGTTTTGACAATGTCTCTTTCGGACTTGACGGCAAGCAGATCTTAAAGGATATTTCCTTTGAGCTTCCGGCGGGAAAGACGCTCGGAATCATGGGAGAGACCGGAGCCGGAAAATCATCCATCATCAACCTGTTACAGCGTTTTTATGATGTGGATGAGGGAAGTATCAGCCTTGATGGCACGGATATCCGAAAGCTGACCTTAAAACAGCTTCGCAGCAATATTTCCGTGGTACTGCAGGATGTGTTCCTGTTTTCTGATACGATTGAAGAAAATATCAGGATGGGACAGAGAAAAGCGCTTGACGCAGAGGAAATCCGTCTGGCAGCAGAACGCGCACAGGCGAAGGGCTTCATCGAAAAGATGGAGGAGCAGTACAATACGGTCATCGGAGAGCGCGGCGTCGGACTTTCCGGTGGACAAAAGCAGCGTATCAGTATCGCGCGTGCACTGGCAAAACACAGCCCGGTGTTAGTAATGGATGATTCCACATCCGCACTGGACATGGAGACCGAACATGAGATTCAGAAGATGTTAGACGAACTGAATCACACGACAAAGATTATTATTGCACACCGTATCTCTGCGGTACGCCATGCAGATGAGATTATTTATCTGGAAGACGGAAAAATTGCAGAACGCGGGACACATGAAGAACTGCTTGCAAAGAAAGGACTCTACTATGCAACTTATATGGCACAGTATGGTTCTTATCTGGCAGAGCAGGGCGGTGCGGTTACCGCGTAACTGCATCAGAAGGCAAAGCTGTAAAGGAGGTAGTTATGGCAGTCAATTCATTTCGTGAAGACGAACACATGGAAAACACCGACAAAAAGAAAATTTTGCGACGGCTGCTTTCCTATTTGGGAAAATATAAACTGACCGTAGTGGGTGTGTTAATCTGCATGGGTATTACGGTTGTAATTTCACTGATTAACCCGCTTCTGATAGAGGAAGCCATTGACAATCACATTGCCAATGGAAATTTAAAGGGGTTAGTGGAGCTTGGAATTTTTGCACTGGTATTAAATGTTATTTTTATCATTCTGGTAAAAGTCAGAATGTATGTGATGGCGGTAATGTCTAACAAAATTCTTCTGGATATCCGCCAGGATTTGTATGAACATATCCAGACGCTGTCCTTTTCTTTTTTCGACAGCAGACCGACCGGAAAAATTCTTGCGAGAATTATCGGTGATGTCAACTCATTAAAGGATGTGCTTGTGAACATGGTTACGACCCTGTTGCCGGAATTTGTGACGGTGGTGGGCGTTGTTGTGATTATGTTAGTGAAGGACTGGCGCTTAGCGCTTGCATCACTTAGCACGATTCCGCTTATGATTGTGGGAATCTGGCTGGTACAGTCCATTTCCCATAAGCGCTGGCAGATTTACCGCAAGAAGTCCTCAAACTTAAATGCGTATCTGCATGAGGATATTGCGGGAATGAACGTTGTACAGAGCTTTGGCGCAGAGGATGAAACACAGGAAATTTTTGAAGGTCTCGTAGAGGAACATCAGCATGCATTTGTAAAGGCAGTTATTACAGCAGATATGTTTGGACCGATTATCGATTTCTGCTGGGGATTCGGTGCAATGATGCTCTATCTGGTCGGAATCCGGTTCCTCGGATTTGAAAAAGTGTCCGTTGGACTTCTGGTTGCATTTGCTTCCTATATTAATATGTTCTGGAACCCGATTATGAACCTGAGCAATTTTTACAACAATCTGATTACGAATCTGACTGCGGCAGAGCGTGTGTTTGACATTATGGATACGCCGGCAGACATTGTGGATGCACCGGATGTAAAAGAACTTCCGGATGTAAAGGGAAAGGTGGAATTTTCTCATGTAACCTTTACTTATGATAGAGGAACGCCTGCTGAGACGAAGGTGTTAGAGGATGTGAGCTTTACCGTACAGCCGGGTGAAACGATTGCGCTTGTCGGACCGACAGGTGCAGGAAAAACTACAATCGTCAACCTTATCAGCCGTTTCTATGACATTGAGGAAGGAACGATTTCGATTGATGGCTACGATTTGACGAAGGTTTCCATCGAGAGCCTGCGCAAACAGATGGGTGTCATGACGCAGGATAACTTTATTTTCCACGGAACCGTACGCGACAATATTCTCTACGGCAAGTTAGATGCTACTGAGGAGGAGATGATTGCGGCTGCGAAGGCGGTCAATGCGCATGATTTTATCATGAAGATGGAAAAAGGATATGACACGGAGTTAAAGGAACACGGAGCAGGGCTTTCCATCGGACAGCGCCAGCTCATTGCGTTTGCAAGAACCATGGTGTCTATGCCGAAGGTGCTGATACTTGATGAAGCGACCTCAAGCATTGACACGCATACGGAGATTCTTGTACAGCGCGGAATTGAGGCATTGCTTTCCGGAAGAACCAGTTTCGTCATTGCGCATCGTCTTTCCACCATCCAGAATGCAGACCGTATCTTTGTGATTGACAAGGGCGGCATTTTAGAGCAGGGCAGTCCGAAAGAACTGATGGCAAAGAAGGGCGCTTATTATAACCTTTATATGGCACAGTTTGCCGGATTGCAGTAAAAGGCAAAAATCGTCATTTTTACATATTGAACGAATGTTCTCAATAAAATATAATGGAATCAGGCGTGAGTGCCGATTATGAAAATGGAAAAATCAATTGATATAAAGGAGGGAGCCAATATGGAGTTTGAGGTATCGTGCGGTGCGGTGGTTTACACACGCGTGGACAAGGAAATAAAATATGTGATTGTAAAATCACTTGAAGGGGATTACGGATTCCCGAAGGGACATCTGATTATCGGGGAGACCGAGAAGCAGACAGCCTACAGAGAGATTCTGGAAGAAACCGGATTAAAGCCGAAGATTGCAGATGGGTTCCGAACACTCGATGAACACCTGATTCCACAGAAAAAGGATGTCATGAAAAAGGTCATTTATTTTGTGGCAGAATATTCCAATCAGGAGATTGTCTGCCAGGAGGATGAACTAGAAAGTGTCAGCCTGATGACCTATGACGAGGCGATGAAGGTTCTTCAGTTTGAACGGCTGAGAGAGATTCTCGATGAGGCAAGAAATTTTATCGGAAAGTAAGAGTAAACAAAATGGCAATACAGGGAATAGAGCAGCCGGAGCAGATTCTGATTCACGAACAGCTCCGTCTGCACAAAAATACGGGTGAATAGGAATTCGCGTTCTCGTGGTATCAGGATGAGGAGAAGGTCTATCTGGTAGACGGCGTGCGAAAACCTTATGACCATGCAACGCTTGATGCGATGTATTCTTATCTGGATGCACACGGAGAACTTTATTTTGTTGAATGGAAAGAAAATGGTGTATGGGTTCCGATTGGCGATGTCACCTTCTGGCAGGAGGATTTGCCGATTGTCATCGAGCAAAGGAGTACCGTGGCAGAGAAATCGGAAAAGACGTGGTGCTTGCGCTAAAAGGGCGTGCAAAGGCACTCGGATTTGACAGTATGAATGTCCGTGAAATCTATGATTACAATGAAGGTTCCAAGCGCTTGTTTGAGAGCATGGGCTTTGTGGTAAGCGGTAAGACAGAGAAGGGTCATGCCTATCGCCTCAATTTGCGGGAAAAACCGTAGATTTTCGTAAAAAACTCTGGTATTTTCACTATGAGTATGATATAATTCTAAAATGACTGTGATAGTCGCAGTATGCCCTTTTTCCGAAGTGCAGTCAAAAATCCCTCGAAAAGGGGAAATGCGCGGCTTTAAGAACGGAAAATGTACTACACTTTTTATATATTTTAAGGAGGAAACAGTTAGAATGAGTGTACAGGTGGAAAATTTAGAAAAAAATATGGCAAAGCTTACCATTGAGGTTCCTGCTGAGGAATTAGAGAAAGCAATTGAAGCAGCTTACCAGAAACAGAAGAGCAAAATCAGCGTTCCTGGATTCCGTAAAGGCAAAGTGCCGAGAAAGATGATTGAGAAAATGTACGGCGCAGGAATCTTCTTTGAAGATGCAGCGAACACCTTAATTCAGGAGAACTACGGACCGGCAGTTGAAGAGAGCAAAGTGGACGTTGTTTCCAGACCGACAATCGATGTAACACAGATTGAAGCAGGAAAGCCATTTATCTTTACAGCAGAGGTTGCTGTTCGTCCGGAAGTAACACTTGGCAAATATTTAGGCGTACAGGTAACAAAGATTGATACAACCGTAACAGATGAGGAAGTAGAAGCAGCATTAGAGAAAGAGCGCGAGAAGAACTCCAGAACTGTTACCGTTACCGACAGACCGGTAGCAAACGGTGATACCGCAGTCATCGACTTTGAAGGATTTGTAGACGGTGTTGCATTTGAAGGCGGCAAGGGCGAGAATCATCCGCTTGAGATTGGTTCCCATTCTTTCATCGATACATTTGAAGACCAGCTGATTGGACATAACACCGGTGATGACGTAGATGTAAACGTAACCTTCCCGGAGCAGTACCAGGCAGCAGAGCTTGCAGGAAAGCCGGCTTTATTCAAGGTTAAGATTCATGAAATCAAGACAAAAGAGCTTCCGGAGTTAAACGACGAGTTTGCACAGGATGTTTCTGAGTTCGATACTTTAGATGCTTACAAAGAGGACTTAAAGAAGCATCTTGAAGTTGAGAAAGAGAACGATGCAAAGCGTACAAAGGAAGACGAAGCAATCAAGAAGATTATCGAGAAATCCTCTATGGATATTCCAGAAGCAATGATTGAGACTCAGTGCGAGAATATGATTAATGAGTTTGCACAGAGAATCCAGCAGAGCGGACTTTCCATGGATCAGTATATGCAGTTCTCCGGCATGACACTTGACAAATTAAAAGAGCAGGTACGTCCGGAGGCTGAGACCCGCATCAAGAGCAGCCTTGTATTAGAGCAGATTGCAAAAGATGAGAAGATTGAAGTTTCTGACGAGGAAGTACAGGCAGAAATCGAGAAGATGGCAAAAGCATACGGTATGGAAGCAGACAAACTTGCTGAGTACATGGGAGATGCTGAGAAAGAATCCATCAAGAGAGACGTTGCTGTGACAAAGGCAGTTGACCTTATCATGGAGAACGTAAAAGAGAGAGCAAAAGCTAAGACAAAGAAAGAAAAAGAATCTGAAGAGAAAGATGCCGCAGAGGAAGAGTAATCTGTCACAACAGACTGGTGACAGTCAGTGATGCGGACGGACGGCTGGATGCAGCCGGCTGTCCTTCCAGGCAGCATAGTGCAGACTGGCTCATTTATGGGCCGGTCTGTTTAGCCTTATAGGAGATTGGAGGAAAAGATATGAGTTTAGTACCTTACGTTGTGGAACAGACCAGCAGAGGAGAGCGCAATTACGACATTTATTCCCGGTTATTGAAAGATAGAATTATTTTTCTTGGAGAGGAAGTCAACGAAACAACAGCAAGCCTTGTAGTGGCACAGCTTCTGTTTTTGGAATCAGAGGATCCGGGCAAAGATATTCAGCTTTATATTAATTCTCCGGGAGGAATGGTAACCGCAGGTATGGCAATTTACGATACAATGCAGTACATCAAATGTGATGTTTCCACTATCTGTATTGGTCTTGCAGCAAGTATGGGAGCATTCCTGTTAGCAGGCGGAACTAAGGGCAAACGTCTTGCACTTCCGAATGCAGAGATTATGATTCACCAGCCTTCCGGCGGTGCAAAAGGTCAGGCAACTGAGATTCAGATTGCAGCAGAGAACATTTTAAAGACCAAGAAGAAATTAAACGAGATTTTGGCTGCCAACACCGGAAAACCGTATGATGTGATTGCAGCAGACACAGAGAGAGACCATTATATGTCTGCAGAGGAAGCAATGGAGTACGGCTTAATTGACAGTGTGATTACAAATAGGCAATAGTAAGTAAGGAAATGATGAGGGTACCCTTGATAAGATATGGAATATAGTCTTATATGGATGCCCTCACTGTGCAAATTGCACAATTGCGCAATTTGTGCAATGAGTAAATAACGGATATGGAGAAACGAATATGGCAGGAAGAAATGATGAAAAATTCCGATGCTCTTTTTGCGGAAAGACCCAGGACCAGGTACGCAAGCTGATTGCCGGTCCAAATGGTGCATACATCTGCGATGAGTGTGTCGATATTTGTGCGGAAATTATTGATGAAGAGTTAGTCAGAGATGATGCCGCAGCAGAGATAGAGGATGAGGAACAGATTAATCTGATTAAGCCAGAAGAGATGAAGGCGTTTTTGGATGAATATGTTATCGGTCAGGACCAGGCAAAAAAGGTGCTTTCCGTAGCAGTATACAACCACTACAAACGTATCATGGCAGACGCCGACCTTGGCGTAGAATTGCAGAAAAGTAATATTTTAATGCTTGGACCGACAGGTTCCGGTAAAACATTACTGGCACAGACACTCGCGCGTGTATTAAACGTGCCGTTTGCAATTGCAGACGCGACAACGCTCACAGAAGCAGGTTACGTGGGTGAGGATGTGGAAAATATCCTTTTAAAGCTGATTCAGGCAGCAGATTATAACATCGAGCGCGCACAGCACGGAATCATTTATATTGATGAGATTGACAAGATTTCCAAGAAATCAGAGAACGTGTCCATCACCAGAGATGTTTCCGGAGAAGGTGTACAGCAGGCATTGTTAAAGATTCTCGAGGGAACGGTTGCATCCGTGCCGCCACAGGGTGGAAGAAAACACCCGCAGCAGGAGCTGATTCAGATTGATACGACAAACATTCTGTTTATCTGCGGCGGAGCATTTGACGGGCTTGACAAGATTATTGAGACACGCCTTGACCAGAAGACCATCGGATTTAACGCGGAGATTAAAAACCGCGAGGAATATAATATCGGAGATGTGTTCAAACACGCATTGCCACAGGATTTCGTAAAATTCGGACTGATTCCGGAGTTTATCGGCCGTGTGCCGGTGACCGTATCTTTGGATATGCTTGACCGTGAGGCTTTAATCCGGATTTTAAATGAGCCGAAGAATGCACTGACCAAGCAGTACAAGAAGCTGTTTGAGTTAGACGGCGTAGAGCTTACATTTGACCGGGAGGCGCTTAATGCCATTGCTGATAAGGCACTTGAGAGAAAGACAGGCGCAAGAGGTCTTCGTGCCATCATGGAGGCGGTAACACTGGATATGATGTACCACATTCCATCGGACGAGTCCATTACAAACTGCCAGATTACAAAAGAACTGGTAGAAGAGAAGCTTTCCATTGAGGAGCGTCAGTTAGAGAAAATTGGCGCTTAGACATTTGTCATAAACCGGAAAGTGAAATAGAAAGAGGAAGACATTTGGATACAGTAATTGTGAGGATGCCTGCGGTAGCACTCCGGGGGATGGTGATTCTTCCGGGAATGATAGCACATTTCGATATCAGCAGGGACAAATCCATCAAAGCTGTGGAAAAGGCGATGATGGAGGAACAGAAGATTTTTCTGGCTGCACAAAAGGATGTAGAGCAGGAAGAACCGGGAATTGATGACCTTTATCAGGTGGGAATCATCGCAGAAGTAAAACAGGTCATTAAGATGCAGAATAATATTGTGCGTATTCTTGTCGAGGGAAAAGAGCGTGCAAAATTAGAATCCTTTGCGGAGACGACAGAATATCTTCTGGCAGAGGTTCTACGATTGGAAGACGACACAGAGGAAGAACTTGCACCGGAAGTGAAAGAAGCAATGGTGCGGAGCCTTAGTGAGACGTTTCAGAAGTATGCAACTGTGAATCCGCGGATTGGGAAAGAAATGCAGCGCCAGATGAGCGAGACAAAAGAGCTTGATGTGCTGATGGATCAGATGGCGAATAATCTGCCGATTTACTATGAGCAGAAGCAGCGGATTTTAGAGGCAGTTTCTCTGACCGAGCGCTATGAGGTACTGCTTGGAATCCTTTTAAAAGAAATTGATGTTATTGCAATCAAGAATGATTTTCAGGCGAAAGTGAAGGAGCGGGTCGACAAGAACCAGAGGGATTATATTCTGCGTGAGCAGATGAAGCTTATCCGTGAGGAACTTGGGGAAGACCACACCGAATCGGACGCAGATTCTTACCTTGAAGCACTGAAGAAATTAAAGGCGGACAAGGAAGTAAAGGACAAAATCCGCAAGGAAATTGAGCGTTTTAAGAGCATCAGCTCCAATTCTTCAGAGAGTGCCGTCTCAAGAGGCTATATCGAGACATTACTGGAACTTCCGTGGAATAAAGAATCAAAAGACAATAAAGACCTCAAAAATGCAGAACGTATTTTGAATGAAGACCACTACGGTCTGGAAAAGGTAAAAGAGAGGATACTCGAATTTCTTGCTGTCCGTAATCTCACAAGCAAAGGTGAAAGCCCGATTATCTGCCTTGTGGGACCTCCGGGAACCGGAAAGACCAGTATTGCGCGCTCCGTGGCAAAGGCACTTGATAAAAAATATGTGCGCATCTGCCTCGGAGGTGTCCGGGATGAAGCGGAAATCCGTGGACACAGGAAGACGTATGTAGGAGCTATGCCGGGACGAATTGTGAACGGGTTACGCAGTGCCGGTGTGAAAAATCCGCTGATGCTGTTAGACGAAATTGACAAGATGAGCAGTGACTATAAGGGAGATACAGCGTCTGCCCTGCTGGAAGTCTTAGATTCAGAGCAGAATAACAAGTTCAGAGACCATTACGTAGAACTGCCGATTGATTTGTCAGAGGTGCTTTTTATCGCAACCGCAAATTCCGTACAGGATATCCCAAGACCTCTTTTGGACCGTATGGAGCTTATTGAGGTGACCAGCTATACGGAGAATGAAAAGGCGCATATTGCAAAGGAGCATTTATTAGAGAAGCAGATTCTTCGCAACGGACTGAAAAAAGACCAGCTTACGATAAGCGACAAGGCACTGGCACGGATTATTTCCGGTTATACGAGAGAAGCGGGGGTCCGCGGCTTGGAGCGCAAGCTCGGCGAAATTGCCAGAAAAGCGGCGCGTGAGATTTACAGTCAGGAGAAAAAGACGGTAAAAATCACAGAGCAGAATCTGGGAAAGTACCTTGGAAAAGAAAGATACAGCTTTGATAGAAAGAACGATAACGATGAGATTGGAATCGTGCGCGGGCTTGCCTGGACGAGCGTCGGCGGTGATACCCTTGAAATCGAAGTCAATGTGATGCCGGGAAAAGGCAAGTTTCAGCTGACCGGAAAGCTCGGCGATGTGATGAAGGAATCGGCACAGGCGGGAATCAGCTATATCCGTTCTGTCAGTGAAGAGTATCATATTCCGAAAAAGTTTTTCCAGGAGAATGACATCCATATCCACATCCCGGAGGGTGCAGTGCCGAAGGATGGACCGTCTGCCGGAATCACGATGGCGACAGCCATGTTGTCGGCGATTACGAAGACACCGGTCCGCGCTGATGTCGCAATGACAGGTGAGATCACACTTCGCGGCCGTGTGCTTCCAATCGGTGGACTGAAGGAAAAAACACTGGCAGCCAAAAATGCAGGAATTAAGACCATCTGTGTGCCAAAGAAGAATGAGAAGGATATAGATGAGATTTCACCGGAGATCAAAAAAGGTCTGAAAATCGTGTTTGTGGAGCAGATGAAAGACGTGCTGGATGTGGCGTTTGTAAAGAAGTGAATTAAGAAGAGGAAAAGACAATGGTAATTAGAAGTGTAAATTTGGAGACTGTCTGTGGTATCACAAGTAAAATACCGGACAATCCATTTAATGAAGTGGCATTTGCAGGAAAGTCAAATGTAGGAAAATCATCCATGATCAATGCGCTGTTAAACCGCAAGTCGCTCGCAAGGACATCGGCGCAGCCGGGAAAGACGCAGACCATCAATTTTTACAATGTCAATGATGCCATGTATCTGGTCGATCTGCCCGGTTATGGATATGCAAAGACCTCTGCCAGCGAGAAGGAAAAATGGGGAAAAATGATCGAGAATTATCTCCATACCTCAAAAAAACTGCAGGCAGTCTTTTTGCTGATCGATATCCGCCATGATCCGTCTGCAAACGATAAAATGATGTATGACTGGATGGTTTATCAGGGATTTACACCGATTATCATTGCCACAAAGCTTGATAAGATCAAACGAAGCCAGATCCAGAAGAATGTAAAAGCAATCCGCGAAGGTCTGAAAGTAAAGCCGGGTACGGTGATCATTCCATTCTCCTCCGAGACGAAGCAGGGAAGGGATGAACTCTGGGAGGTTATCGATTCCTTTGTTTTGCCACAGGAGGAAACTGAGGAAGAAGATAAATAACAGTTCGCAGAATGCCGGCGGCCTGTAATGTAAAAATGACATTGCACTGCAAAATCGTTCATGGTAAAATAATAGTATAAGTGTCAGACAAGACAAAAAGCACCCGGAGATACTTTCCGGGTGTTCTGCGAATATAAAGGTGCATCGGAGGATGGTAGAGATGAAAAAGAAGAAAATTGTGATTGCTCTTGGACATGAAGCTTTGGGAACAACACTTCCTGAACAGAAAGAGGCAACGAAACGAACAGCAAAGGCAGTGGCAGATTTTATCCGTGAAGATTATCAGGTTGTGATCACACACAGTAACGGACCACAGATCGGTATGATCCATACTGCTATGAATGAATTTTGTAAATTATATCCGGAATATACTGCAACACCAATGTCTGTATGTTCTGCGATGAGCCAGGGATATATCGGTTACGATTTACAGAATGCGATCCGTGCGGAATTATTGAACAAGGGAATCTATAAACCTGTTTCTACGATCCTTACACAGGTTGTGGTTGATCCATATGACGAGGCGTTTTACAAACCAAGCAAAGTCATTGGACGTGTGCTGACGGAAGAGGAAGCAGAGGCAGAGGAGAAAAAAGGAAATCACGTTGTCAAAACAGAAGGCGGGTACAGACGAATCGTTGCAGCGCCAAAGCCAATGGATATCGTGGAGATCGATGCGGTCAAAGCATTGTCCGATGCTGACCAGATCGTAGTTGCCTGTGGAGGCGGCGGAATCCCGGTATTAATGCAGGACAACAACTTAAAAGGTGCCAGTGCTGTTATTGAAAAAGACCTTGCAGCAGGAAAACTGGCAGAACTGCTGGATGCAGACATGCTTGTTATTTTGACAAGTGTTGACAATGTATGCTTAAATTATGGACAGCCGGATGAAAAACCATTATCAACCATGACTGTTGCAGAAGCAAAGAAATACATGGAGCAGGGACAGTTTGGTGAGGGCGATATGCTTCCTAAGATAGAGGCAGCCATCAACTTTATCGGTGACTCTGCGATCAGGTCCGTTCTGATCACAAAATTGAACAAAGACGGTTCTAATATCCATGGCGGTATGGGAACCATGATCACAAAATAATGTTTTTGACATAATGTTTACAAAAAGAGCAGGTTTTTTTACAAAAGAAAGCTTGCTTTTTTTATGTTTATTTCGTATAATCTCTCCGTAGATGGAGTCGCCGTACCAAAGAAGAAACTTAAAATTTATTATACATTTTTCACAAGAATACGAATAAAAACGAAGAGAAGAGTCTGTATTATTGTGAAAAGTGTATAAGTTTTAAGTTTTTCGGAGATTGGTCCGCCGGCTCCGTGCTGATTTAAGGAGATTGTTAAAACTATAACAGAAATCAGGAGAGGCATACGCATTTCGAATGAATAAAAATCAGCAGGAACACTTGAAAAATGAAACCATAAAAAGAAAGGAAGAATTTATGACAAGAAGAACAAAAATCATCTGTACGTTAGGACCATCCACCGACAATGAAGCGGTGATGAGAGCATTGATCGAAGAGGGAATGAACGTTGCCCGTTTTAATTTTTCCCATGGTGACCATGAGGAGCAGTTAGGACGCCTTCAGATGTTACAGAAACTTCGTAAGGAATTAAAGCGTCCAGTCGCAGCACTGCTTGACACAAAAGGACCGGAGATCCGCCTGAGAGATTTTACGGACGGAAAAGTCGAGCTTAAGGATGGACAGACTTTTACCCTGACAACCGATGAGATTATGGGAGATGCAAAACGTGTTTCCATTACTTATAAAAACCTGCCGGAGGATGTAAAACCGGGAGATCGCATTCTGATCGATGATGGTCTGATCGGAATGGAAGTAAAAGAAATCAAGGTGACATCTGGTGCAAAGGCAGATAAAGATGGCAATAAGCCAAAAGATATCATCTGCCAGGTGTTAAATGGCGGTGTGATCTCCAACAGAAAAGGCGTGAACGTTCCGAATGTAGAATTGTCCATGCCATATATCAGCGAAAAAGATTATGGTGATATCGTATTTGCGGTAGAGCATGATTATGATTTTATTGCTGCATCTTTTGTCCGTACCGCAGATGATGTGCTTGCAATCCGCAAGATCCTTGCAGAAAAAGGCGGCGAGGATATCAATATCATTGCAAAAATTGAAAATATGCAGGGTGTACAGAATATTGACGATATTATCCGTGTTTCCGATGGAATCATGGTAGCGCGTGGTGATATGGGTGTTGAGATCCCGTTAGAGGATGTACCGGTGATCCAGAAGATGATCATTAAAAAAGTATACGATGCAGGCAAGAAGGTTATCACAGCGACTCAGATGCTTGATTCCATGATGAAACATCCGCGTCCGACCAGAGCAGAGGCAACTGACGTTGCAAATGCAATCTACGACGGAACCAGTGCGATCATGCTCTCCGGAGAGACAGCTGCAGGTATGTATCCGATCGAGGCTTTAAAGACTATGGTGCGTATTGCAGTCCGTACGGAACAGGATATCAATTACTTACAGCGTTTTAAAATGCGCAAAACCATGAGCAACCCGGATGTGACCAATGCAATCTCCCATGCGACATGTACAATGGCGGGAGATTTGAATGCGGCAGCAATCATCACGGTAACAAAATCAGGACGTACCGCCCGCATGGTTTCCAAATATCGTCCAAACTGTCCGATTATCGGAGGATGTCTGACAGAAAAGATTTACCGTCAGCTTGCATTATCCTGGGGTGTGATCCCGCTTATGATCGAGGAAAAGACACAGGCAGAAGAACTGTTTGACTATGCAGTCGATGCAGCAGAAGCAGCAGGAATCATTTCCAAAGGAGATGTTGTTGTCTTAACCGCAGGAGTTCCTCTTGGTGTATCCGGTACGACCAACCTGATCAAGGTGCAGGTGGCAGGACATATCTTAGTGGAGGGACAAGGAATCGGAACACAGAAGATTTCTGCAAATCTCTGCGTTTGTCACAATGAAGAAGATCTTAAAAACTTTAAAGTCGGGGACATCATTGTTGCAAAAGATACCAGCAATGCCATGATGACACAGATGCGTGAGGCATCCGGACTCATCGTGGAAGCATCCGGTGAAAACTGCCACGCAGCAATCGCAGGATTAAGCCTTGATATTCCGGTTCTGATAGGTGCTAAACATGCGCTTGATGTCTTAAAATCCAGTGCATATGTAGAATTGGATTGTGAGAACGGACTTGTGACAGCAAATTAATTTGCAACAAATTTTGTTAACTGGAAATAGAAGATTAAAGTGAAAGAGAAAAGGATATGAAAGGCTCTAGAGAGGGTCTGCATATCCTTTTTTCCATATTCCGGTCCAGTATAGCAGATACAGGATTATGGCAGAGGTTCCATTACTGATTACAACGGAATACCAGACGGATGCCACTCCCATATGAAATACATTTGCGCATATCCAAAGAGACAAAAGACGGAATATCCATATCCGGGAAGCATCTACGAGCATTGTGATCAGTGTATGCCCACATCCCTGGAACAATCCCTGTGATACATTATAAAAAGCGTTTGTAAAGCACCAGAATGCAATAATGGATAAATAGTCTGCAGCCAGAGGGATGACTTTGGCATCTGTTGAAAAGAATGATACCATAGTCTGGGAAACAGGGCGTCTTGAAAAAATGAATCCCAGAATAAGTAAAAATAAGGTGCACATTTTTAATGAATAATGGAAGGTTTTCTTCGCCCGCTCTGTGTTTCCGGCTCCCATATTTTGTCCAACTATAGTAGAAACGGCGGAGCCGACACCACTGGCTGGCATTGTGATAAGACTGTTGATTTTGTTGCCAATACCATAGGCGCTGGTTGCAATATAACCATAAACATTTACATTTCTGGTCATGATCAGCGTACCTAGCTGCATGGTGCTGCCGCCAATCGCAGTTGGCAGACCAATTTTGATAATGGCGCGTATCATTTTCTGGTCAAAGACAAAATTTTTAAAAGAAATCCGTATGAGCTGATCTGATTTTGTAAGAAGGATCAGTCCAATGAGAGCGCAGGGGATTTTTGCTATAAGCGTGGCAAATGCTGCGCCTCCGATTCCAAAGTGGAACACAATGAGGAAAAGAGGATCTAATATCAGATTGATCATGATACCAAGCAGATTGAGAAGCATGGGTTTTACAGTGTCCCCCTGCGCCTGTTTCACGGCTGTGAATAAATTGATCATGAACAGAAATGGCATATCAAGGACCACAATTCTTAAATAAGTAAGACCGTACTCATAGACCACTCCCCTGGCACCGAGCCAGGTGACTAATGCCGGGGATATCAACCAGCACAGTAATGCACAGATGAGGGAGAAGCCAAGGGACGTAATACAGATATGATTTGCCATTTTGTTTGCCTGTTCATCTTTTCTGGCACCAAGGTATTGCGATATAAGAATTGCACCTGCGGTTGTTATGCCGCTGCCAAAACTGTTAAGGATATTTTGAAATGGTGATACGAGCGTTATGGCAGACTGGTTTTCTGTTCCGATCCGTCCAAGCCAGAATGTGTCCGTAAGATTATACATCGACTGGATAAAACTATTGATCATGACCGGAACGGCGAGCATAAGGATTGCCTGGGACAGGTTTCCATTTAAAATCATATTTCGTTTATTTTCAGATATTTGTTTTGGCATAGGAGCTCCTTGTGGATTTATAAAATATGTTGACAGTTTATATTCATATGGTTCATAATATGACAAAAAAACAGTATATTCCTTGAAAAAAATGATAAAAACACATAAAAGTACAGAAAAATGGAGAATTATATGTTTCAGGATATGTCAAAAGATTTTGATATTAAGAAGATCAGAAGAAGTAATACGATATCTGAAAGTAATTGCGAGCCACATGTACATCCATTTCATGAAATTTTTTATCTTTCCAGTGGAGAGTGCACCAGCTTTATTGATCACAATATCTATAAGTTTGGAAAAGGTGATCTTGTAATCGTTCCGGGTGGCTGTCTGCATAAGACAGTATATACCGGGAAAGGAATTCATGAAAGGATTGTTATCAGTTTCCGGCAGGAGATTACGGATTGGATCAAAGAACAGATCGGAGCGGAATATCTTAAGAACTGTATGGTTCCGGGGGTAATCAATATACCGGAAAAACGCAGAAACTATGTGGATTCCCTGCTGGATAAGTTAATGTTTGAAAATGATACGCCGGACATATTATCAACGGCATTTATAAAAGCAGGACTTGTTGAACTTTTGCTGTTTATCATAAGATGCAAGGAGTATGAGGACAATGTTATAAAAGAGATTGATGTTGATAACCGAAAAATTCAGGAAGTTGCAACATATATTTTTGAACATTATACAGAAAATATTTTGCTGGAAGATGTGGCGGATAAATTTGACATGAGTAAGTCATTTTTGTCTAAGAGATTTAAGACAGCGACGGGGTTCGGGTTTAAAGAATATATTATTAATCTCCGGATACAGAATGCATGCAGGCTGCTGCTGGAAACGAATAAATCTATCACAGATATTGCTTTTGAATGTGGATTTAATGACAGTAACTATTTTGGGGATTCATTTCGAAAGATAAAAGGTATATCACCACGCAAATACAGAAAAAATGAAACATTTTAGTTTGGGATGCAAAAGAAGCCTTCATTAAAAGAAGGCTTCTTTTGTCAGGTAAAGACAGGCAGGGAGGTTAGCCCATCGTTACTTCTACATTTACATCTTTCTTCTCAGCCGAGAATGGAATCGTAGTTCCCTCTACCGGCTGTCCATCCACGATCATGGAAAGCACACCTTTTTCCACATGATTTGGATTCTTTACGGTGATATGGTAGCTGACACCGCGGAAATCACGTTTGGCGGTAAAACCATCTAATTTGGATGGAATACAAGGATCAACAGTCAGACCATCATAATCCGGGCGGATACCAAGGATAAACTGGGAAACATCAAGGAAGGTCCATGCGGCGGTTCCTGTCAGCCAGCTATTCTTTGCCTCGCCGAAGTTCGGGGCGTCTTTTCCGGCAATCATCTGGGAGTATACATAAGGCTCTGTGCGGTGGATCTCGCTGATATCCTCAATGTATGCAGGACAGGTTCTTGTATATACCTGCCAAGCACGGTTGCCTCTGCCAACTACAGTCTCTGCGATAGAGATCCATGGGTTGTTGTGACAGAAGATACCTGCGTTTTCTTTGTATCCTGGTGGATAAGAAGAAATCTCACCGAGTTCCACATGATATCTGTGGTAAGGCGGCTGTAACAGCACGATACCGTATTTTGTGTCGAGATATTTTTCGACAGATTCCATTGCCTTTAAGCAGCAGCCTTCCTCTAAACCAATCTCGGCCATAACACAGAAGCCCTGTGGCTCAATAAAGATCTTGCCATCTTCGCATTCTTTTGAACCGATCTTATTTTTGTAATGATCGTAAGCACGCAGATACCATTCGCCATCCCAGCCGGCATCCATAACGGTTTTTTTCATCTCTGCGATTGCTTTCTCTGCAATTTCTGCTTCCTCTGTCATACCCTGATGGCGGCAGATTGCAGCATAATCTTTTCCGTAGCGTACAAACATACCTGCGATAAATATGGATTCTGCATTCGGGCCTTCGGAAGGACCAAAAGTCTGGAAAGATTCACCCGGCTCAGTCGAGAAGCAGTTTAAGTTGAGACAGTCGTTCCAGTCGGCACGTCCGATCAGCGGTAAATTGTGCGGTCCCAGATGTTCCATTGTATAATGGAAGGAACGGCGCAAATGCTCCATGAAAGTGGTTGCTTTGGAAGCATCGCTGTCATATGGTGTCATCTCGTCGAGAATTGAGTAATCGCCGGTCTCTTTGATATAAGCTGCAGTTCCGGCGATCAGCCATAACGGATCATCGTTAAAGCCGCTTCCGATGTCAGAGTTGCCTTTTTTGGTGAGCGGCTGATACTGATGATAAGCACTTCCGTCCTCGAACTGGGTAGCTGCGATATCTAAGATACGCTCTCTCGCACGGTCAGGGATCAGATGTACGAAACCGAGCAGATCCTGACAGGAATCACGGAATCCCATGCCACGGCCGATACCGGACTCAAAGTAAGATGCGGAACGGCTCATGTTAAAGGTAACCATACACTGATACTGGTGCCAGATGTTTACCATACGGTCTAATTTCTCCTCACTGGAAGAAATGGTAAAATGGGACAGCAGTTCGTTCCAGTAATCTTTTAATTTGACGAGTGCTGCGTCTGCTTTTTCTGCGGTATCAAAACGGGAGAGAAGTTCATCGGCACGTTTGCGGTTGATGACTCCATCCTCAGCACGTCCAACCCATTTTTCCTCTACCGGATTCTCAACATAACCAAGTACGAAAACGTAGGTCTTTGTCTCGCCCGGAGCAAGGGAAACTTCAAGGTGGTGGGAACCGATCGGTGCCCAGCCGCTTGCAACAGAATTCTTTGAAGTTCCGTTTACAACAACTTCCGGAGCAGAGTTTTCACCGTAAGCGCCTAAGAACGAGTCACGGTCTGTATCAAAACCGGCGATCGGAGCGTTGACAGCGTAAACAGCGTAATGATTTCTGCGCTCTCTGTATTCGGTCTTATGATAAAGAGCAGAACCGTGGATCTCAACCTCACCGGTGGAGAAGTTACGCTGGAAGTTGGTCATATCGTCCATTGCATTCCACAGACAGAACTCTACATATGAGAAAACAGAAAAATTACGGGTTTCATTGCTCTCATTGGTAAGGGAGAGTTTGCCAACTTCACATGTCTCACCGACCGGAACAAAAGAGGTAAGCTCTGCGGTCAGTTTATTTTTGGTTCCTTTAAATACGGAATAACCCATACCGTGACGGCAGCTGTAAGCATCCAGTTCTGTTTTGGAAGGCATCCAGCCCGGATTCCAGATCGTGTCACCATCTTTAATATAGTAGTAATGTCCATTGGAATCGAGCGGTACATTATTATAACGGTATCTGGTCAGGCGGAGTAACTTTGCGTCTTTGTAGAAGCTGTAACCACCACAGGTGTTTGAGATCAGGGAAAAGAAGTTCTCGGAACCAAGGTAGTTGATCCATGGCAGTGGTGTTTTTGGAGATGTGATGACATATTCTTTGTTGGTGTCATCGAAATAACCGAATTTCATAATAAAATCCTCCATATACATAAATATTGATAAGTAACGATTTCGAAAACGATTAAGTTTTCATTCTTTAATAAAAAGTATATATTCAGAAAGAATAAAAATCAATATAAAACATTGAAAAACAGGCAAATATAGCAGATTAAACAAAAAAAATATACTTTTATGGATGAAAGCGACAATAGCTATTTTCTGATGAATAATTAAAATATTTTACGAAAACGTATAAGAAGTAGATACAAAGTACTGAGATTACAGATAATTGGTCTAATATTTAATGTAAAAATGCACAAAAACTACTACAAAAAAGTGTAAAAAGCGACGAATTGCCAAAAATCAGTTGCAATTTGCTTATGAATGACATATAGTAAAAGTACGAAAACGATTAAGAAATATTTCAGAAACAGGATTTCGTTTTCGAAGAGAAGCTGGAGGTTTCCATGGTATCATTAAAAACGATTGCAGAGAAATGTGGAGTATCTACTGCCACCGTAAGCAAGGCTTTAAATGACCAGAGAGATATCAGCGAAGAGACAAAGAGCCGTGTCAGAAAGACAGCAGAAGCACTTGGTTATTTTCCAAATGCGGCGGCGAGAGCACTAAAGACAAACCGTTCTTATAATATAGGAGTTCTCTTTGAAGAGGAGGCGGGAAGCGGTTTGACACATGAGTATTTTTCCGGAGTGTTGAATGGATTAAAAGTTCAGTCGGAGAAACAGGGATATGACATTACATTTATCAATACCTGTTTTGAAAACCGCAAGATGTCCTATTATGAACATTGCAGATACCGGAATTTTGAAGGAGTTGCGATCGTCTGTGCCGATTTCAATGACCCGGATGTCTTAGAACTGATGAATAGTGACCTGCCGGTCGTTACGATTGATTATGTACATCATAACTGTACGGCAGTCAGTTCCAACAATATTCAGGGTATGGAAGATCTTGTAAAATATATATACGGGCAGGGACATCGGAAAATTGCATATATTCATGGGCAGCAGGCTTCTTACGTTACGAAAGACCGGCTGGCAAGTTTCTACCGGACGGTGGATGAACTTGGTCTGAACATTCCGGATGAATACATCCGGACAGCAGATTACTTAGAGACCAGGGAGGCAGCAAAACAGACAAAGGAGCTGCTCAATTTAGAAGATCCGCCAACCTGTATCATTTATCCGGATGACACCTCTTTAATAGGAGGAAGGAATGTCATCATAGAGATGGGACTTCGGATTCCGCGGGATATTTCGATTGCAGGATATGACGGAACGAGGATGTCGCAGTTGTTGCATCCTCAGCTTACGACGATCAGACAGGACACAGAACTGATCGGGAGTGAGGCAGCCAAGCGGCTGATCGGCTCCATTGAGAAACCGAGAACAACTCTCGTAGAGAGAGTCGTTATAGAAGGGATCTTAGTTGCAGGTAAATCCGTTGGACGTATTTAAAAGGTAGTTGCAGCTACCTGCGGACAGCATTTTTGCAGAGATGTATGCGGAGAAGCGGCAGAAGATTCCAAAACAACAAAAACAATGGTCAAAAGACCACATATTAAGGAGGAGGGTTTTCTATGAAGAAGAAAATCGTTAGCACATTATTATGTACAGCAATGCTTGTAACCATGATGGCAGGATGCGGCGGTAATAACGCAGCAAACACCAGCACAAACAGCGGAAACAGCAGCTCAGCAGATACGGGCAGCAGTGACGCAGCAGCCACAGATGAGGCAACACCGGCGACCGAAGCTGCAGCTTCAGATGCAAGTGCTTCAGATGAAGGAAAAGTACTTAACATCTACTGCTGGAACGAAGAGTTTAAGAGCCGTGTTACAGATCATTATCCGGGATATACTGAGGTGGATGCAACCACAGGTACGATCGGTGATGTAACTGTAAAATGGAACATTACACCAAACGATGACAATGCATATCAGAACAATCTGGATGCAACATTATTAAAACAGGCCGATGCATCAGCAGATGACAAGATCGATATCTTCTTAGTAGAAGCTGATTATGCATTGAAATATGTAGATACCGATTACACAATGGCAGTATCTGATCTTGGAATTACTGATTCAGATCTTTCCAAACAGTATCAGTACACCAAAGATGTTGTTACAGATTCTAACGGCGTATTAAAAGGTGTTTCATGGCAGGGCTGTCCTGGCGTATTATTCTATAACAGAGATGCAGCAAAAGCAGTATTAGGTTCTGATGATCCGGCAGAGGTTCAGAATTATGTAAAAGATTGGGATACATTTAATGATACAGCAAAGAAGATGAAAGATGCCGGCTACACCATCACATCTTCCGTAAATGATACATACCGTGTATATTCCAACAACGTTTCTTCCAAATGGGTTGTTGATGGCAAAATCAATATTGATGACAACATTATGAAATGGGTGGATGATTCCAAAGAGCTTGTAGATGCAGGCGAGACAGGAACATATGATATGTGGAGTGATGACTGGAAGAAAGGCTTCTATCCGGAAGGAAAAGTATTCTGCTACTTTGGACCTGCATGGTTAGTAAACTTCTCAATGGCAGCAGATACCGAAGGCAGTATCGGTTACAACGGCGGCTGGGGTGCAACCGAAGGACCACAGGGCTTTTTCTGGGGTGGTACATGGATCTGTGCAGCAACAGGAACGGATAACCAGAGTCTTGTAAAAGATATCTTGCTTCAGATGACAACCAATGATGATGTTATGAAAGAGATCATCGAGAAAGATGATGACTTTGTAAACAACCAGGATGTAATCGTTGAGATGGCAGACAGCTCTTACGCAAGTAAAATCTTAGGCGGACAGAATCCGCTTGGTATTTATAATGAGGGTGTATCCAAACTTGATTTAAGTAATCTTTCTTCATACGATCAGGGATGCAACGAAGAATTTCAGCATGCAATGAAGAACTATTTTGAAGGAAGTGCAACGAAAGAAGAGGCATTAGACTTGTTTTACAAATCAGTTTTAGAGAAATATCCGGAATTAACATATTAAGAAGATGAATGATCTAAAAATAACAATGGAAAGCACGCTCTGCGGATATTCTGTTGTTATGAATGAAAAGCTGCGCCTGCCGGAATGCAATAAGGAAGGCAGGTGCGGTTTATTCAGGTTAAAATGCCAAGCGCAGAGCTGACAGCATGTTTACACAGGATAAAGGTGAAGGATGCTGTGAGCTCTGTGGATGAAAATAATACACTCTGAAAAAGGAGGTCAGATTATCATGAAAAAAAGTAGTGGAAAGGTAGTAAGGTACAATAAATGGGGGTATATCTTTTTGATTCCATTTATTGTAGTATACGTTATTTTTCAGCTGATCCCATTAGTCAGCACTATTTACAATAGTTTCTTTGAAAACTATATGTCAGGACTGACACAGGTCGGACCAAAGTTTGTCGGACTTGCAAACTATCAAAAACTCTTTTCTGATGGAGATATCTGGGTTTATACAAAAAATACTATGGTATTATGGATCATGTGTTTCGTGCCGCAGATCATTTTATCACTGGTACTTGGCGCTTGGTTCTCCGATGTACGTCTTAAATTAAAAGGAACCCGTTTCTTTAAAACAGTTGTATATCTGCCGAATCTGATCATGGCATCTGCATTTTCCATGTTGTTCTTTACGTTGTTCTCTGATGGAGGACCCATCAACTCAATGCTGATGCAGATTGGATTGGTTGATACACCGTATAAATTTTTATCGAATGTAGGAAGTGCAAGAGGGCTGATCGCATTGATGAACTGTCTGATGTGGTTTGGTAATACGACGATCCTTCTGATGGCAGGCATGATGGGTATCGATACCTCTCTGTTTGAGGCAGCGGAAGTTGATGGTGCAACTTCTTCCCAGGTATTCTGGCAGATCACATTGCCACTGTTACGTCCGATTCTTGTATATGTGG
>ENA-ORNF01000340-ORNF01000340.1-human-gut-metagenome-genome-assembly--contig:-NODE-340-length-49008-cov-7.376545_pt1 | contig 49008 bp, 45 predicted proteins | sample MGYA00242110_ERZ509012 | MGnify/ENA primary metagenome ERZ509012 (study PRJEB26280, sample SAMEA2338714) | human gut metagenome | biome: human gut; feature: human-associated habitat; material: faeces... | reverse complement strand
GGGCTCGAACCTATGACCCTCTGCTTGTAAGGCAGATGCTCTCCCAGCTGAGCTATGCTCCCATTCGCCCGATATTGTTGGGCTTCCGCTTGTCTTTTGAGAACCGCTGTCCTCAACCGACTTGTTTATTCTACTACATTCAGCAGAAAAAGTCAAGGGGTTTTTCAAAAAAAATTCCGGTTTGTGACATTTGCCGACAGATATGCTGTTTTGCACATATACAGTTGGATATTATGCACATCAAAATCAGCGCTTTTTTGAAATATCCGCAGCAGAGATCCCGCTGCGGATATAAAATGCCGAAAAATATTTTTTACAGACTTTCACCGAAACCAAATTTATTTCCAAGCCATGTTTTTACAAGCTCTATCCACACAACACACTCACGCTGAATGCCATATCCGCCCTTGTCCTGGGTGAACTCATTGGCAAGCGCCAGCCCATGTCCCCCGTCGGGAAAAATGTGCAGCTCGCAGTTTACGCCCTTTTCTTTCAGCGCCATGGCAAAAAGCATGGAATTTTCCGAGGGAACCACATCATCCGTAAAGGTGTGCCAGATAAAGGCAGGGGGAGTGTTCTCCGTCACCTGCTTTTCAAGGGACATTTTTTCAAGCATCTCCTTATTCTCGCCGTATGGTACCCCCAGCAGTGCCTCAAAGGAGCCACGGTGAGCATACACGCCCGAGGATATAACAGGGTAGCACAGTATCATTCCCGCAGGCCTAAGCTCCTGTGCTGTAAGCCCCACAGAGCGGCATATAAAGTCCTCGCCGCTGAAAATGCCGTAGCTTGCCGCCAGATGACCTCCCGCAGAGCCGCCCATAATGATGATCTTATCTGTCAGAACGTTCCATCTGTCCGCATTTTCACGGATTATCTTCCACGCCTGAGCTATCTCCAGCAGCTGCGTGGGATATACCGCAGGCTTTACCGAATATGTAAGCACCGCCGCATGATAGCCCATAGCGGTGAACTGGAGCGCCAGAGGCTCCCCCTCCTTGTGGGACACAAATTCATATCCTCCGCCCGGGCAGATGAACACCATAGGTCTCCTGCTGTGCTCAAAATATTCCGAGCTGTCAACGATATATGTGCGCAGGGTGGCATTATCCCCCGAGCCCTCTGCTTTTATCTTAAAATTCTCAATTATCATAGCTTCTCCTTTAAGCAAGACTGCTCATTACAATATTTTTTATCTTTCTCACCAGTACGCCCGATCTGCCCACGCCTGCCTGCTGTGTGCCGAAAAGCAGCGTGATGCCATGGGCAGGCTCATTTGAAAAGAACGTGCCGAGCCAGCCGTCCCAGCCGTATTCTCCCTTGGTTGAAAACAGCGATGTCATACTCTCGTCGTCGCATACACGCATAAGATTACCGTATGTATAGCCTGTCATCCAGCCCCAGCCCTCTGCCAGCTGATGCTTCCGGTGGGGTGCCAGACCTCCGTGAGTGAGGAATCTCACCGCCGCCTGCGGCATTATGCGGGTACCGTTATATTCTCCGCCGTTCATAAGCATTTGGGCGAACTTGGCATAATCATCAAGGGTGGAGCACAGACCCGCTCCGCCTGACTGGAACGCAGGGATGTTATCCCTCTCATACGCAAGACCAAGATGATTTGTTTTCATCTCATACAGACCGTTTTCCGAATAGTCATACACCTTTGCAAGACGGGAGGATTTTTCCGCAGGCACATAAAAATCCGTGTCATTCATGCCCAGCGGCTCGAAAAAGCGCTTTTTGAGGAAATCACGGAATGACATTCCGCTGACCCTTTCCACAAGCGCACCCAGAATATCGGCGGAAGCGCCGTACATGAACCGCTCCCCCGGCTCAAAGCAAAGGTCAACGTGGGACATCATCTCCGCAAACTCCCGGGTAGTCACAGGCGAGTCGGAGCGCAGCCGCTGCTCTACTGTCCGGAACACCGTTCCGCTTTGTCTGCCGCCCTCAGTGGCTCCGTCAGGGTATGGGATACCCGAGGTCATATTCAGCAGGTCACGGACTGTGATGTGATTTTTCGCCCCACACCTTTCGCCGTCGGCGTTCACATATGAGCAGGCAAATTCGGGCATATAGTCCGACAGCCACGCTCCCATGTCTATCTTCCCCTCGGAAGCCAGCAGCACCACCGCTGCGGCAGTTATTGGCTTTGTCTGGGAATACAGTCGGAAGATAGTATCACGCTCAACAGGCAGGCTGTTTTCAATGTCCCTCATACCGTACTGGCAATACACCTCCCTGCCGTTATGCAGCACAAGCACATTTGCGCCTGATACGTCGCCGTTTTCAACAGCAATTTTCAAAGTTTCGTTTATCTGAGATATCATTTTGCACCTCTCACGGGCTGACCCGTGCCTTATTTTTACTTTACCTGTATTTTAGCACATATCGCTCCTCTTTGCAAGACAATTTGACAGAATAAAACTGCCTGCGTCAACACACTGTAAACAAAAAAACTGTATTTTATCCTTGCAACCTTGGTGATTGTGTGATATAATTATTTGAATAGGGGAATTTCATTACACGAAAGGATCATCAGAATGAACAACGATTTTTATTCCGAGCAGCTTGTGGCAAAAAAGTCAGGCGGCTCCGAAACAGCCAAGAAAATACTCATAGGCGTGCTTACCGCTCTTGTGGCAGCCTTTCTTTTCCTTATAATTATTTTCCCGCTGAGCCTGCTGCTGGTGGGTCTGGTGTTTTACGGCGGATATTATCTTATGACAGGCATCGACACCGAGTATGAATATATCCTCACCAACGGCGACCTTGATATCGACAAGATAACAGGCAAGCGCAAGAGAAAGCGTCTGCTCAGCACAAAGATAGGCGACTTCACCGCCTTCGGCAAGCTGGAGGAAGCTCCCGAGGCAGCCGACAAGGTAACTACCGTCCTTGTTACCGACGGCACAAACGAGGGCGCATATTACGCCGATTTCAGGCACCAGAGCGCAGGAAATGTCCGCCTTATCTTCACTCCCAACGAAAAGACCATGGAGGGCGTAAAGATGTTCCTCCCCAGACAGCTCAAAGCTGAAATGATGAGAAAGAAGTAAGCAAATAAATACTCATTGTATATATTTAATCAGATATATACAATGAGTATTTTTATATGCTATGAAAAAGCCGCCTCAAACGAGACGGCTTTTGATTTTATAGGGTTTTATCAAAGAATTTTGATGTCGCCGATAAGAGGCAGGGGCTTATCGCTTGCCTGGCACGCATTAACAAGGTTAATGATAGCAAAAACAAATACAACAAGACTGATGATACCCGAGATATACTTTATAATGGGTATGTAATTAAGGATCGAGCAGGCAACAGAGCAGCCGAAAATAATCAGCGACTGATTTGCACGGAACTTGAGATATTCGGAATTTTTCTGGTTCTCAACTACCAGAGGAAGAAAGAACAGGAATGGGAAAACCGACATAAGGATACCCATACCCTTGTTTGCGTTTGCGTCTTCCTGGCTGAAATTGTAATTTGCCATTTTTTTACCCCTTTCGTGATAACAATGAAGTTTTATTCCAAAGTAAGAGTTACTTGATAACTCTTACTTTGATTACGTTCTCTGCAGCGGAAAGCTTTGCAGCGATGTCCTCGCTGATGTTGCCTGCTGCGTCAATGAGCGTGTATGCGTAATCCTTCTTGGAAGCATTTATCATGTTGTCGATGTTGATGGAAGCCTTTCCGAGGATAGTTGTGATCTCGGAAATAACAGCGGGAACATTCTTATGCAGAACGCAGATCTTTGTGCCTGCGGCATTCATCTCTGCATTGGGGAAGTTTACGGAATTTCTGATGTTTCCGTTCTCAATGTAGTCGATAAGCTCGGAAGCAGCCATAACTGCGCAGTTGTCCTCGGACTCGGGAGTGGAAGCGCCCAGGTGAGGAACGCAGATAACGTTCTTTACGCCGATAAGCTCATCGGAGGGGAAGTCAGTGATGTAGCAAGCGATCTTGCCGCTTTCAACAGCAGCCAGAACAGCAGCGGTATCAGCCAGCTCGCCTCTTGCGAAGTTGAGTATTCTTACGCCGTCCTTCATAACAGCGATGGACTTTTCACAGATAGTGCCCTTGGTATCAGCATTGTAAGGAACGTGGATAGTGATATAGTCGGAAGCAGCATAGAGGTCGTTAACATCGGTAACGGTCTTTACGCCGGGCTTAAGGGAAAGCGCAGCCTTTACGGAGAGGAAAGGATCGTAGCCGATCACCTTCATGCCAAGGCTCATTGCGGCATTTGCGACCAGAACGCCGATAGCGCCCAGACCGATAACGCCCAGAGTCTTTCCGCTGATCTCGGGACCTGCGAAGTTGGACTTGCCCTTTTCTACCTTCTTGCCGATATCTTCCTGACCCTTGAGGGTGGATACCCAGTCAATAGCGTCAGTTACCTTTCTGGAGGAAAGGAGGAGACCTGCGATAACAAGCTCCTTAACAGCGTTTGCATTGGCACCGGGAGTGTTGAAAACAACGATGCCCTCTTCTGCGCAGCGGTCAACGGGAATGTTGTTTACGCCTGCGCCTGCTCTTGCGATAGCGAGAAGCTTATTGCCGAACTGCATATCGTGCATAGCTGCGGAACGTACCATGATAGCGTCGGGATTTTCCACAGCATCGGCAACTGTATATTTTGCCTTGTCAAATGCGTCTGTGCCGCACTTGGCGATCTTATTGAGTGTAAGAATATCGTACATGGTAAAAGAACCTCCGATCAGGAATTTTCTTCTTCAAACTTCTTCATGAATTCAACCAGCTTTACGCATCCCTCCATAGGCATTGCGTTGTAAACGGAAGCTCTCATGCCGCCAACGGTTCTGTGACCCTTCAGGTTGATAAAGCCGGCCTTCTTAGCCTCTGCAACAAACTTTGCATCAAGCTCGTCATTGCCTGTAACGAAAGGAATGTTCATAAGAGAACGATCCTTGCCGTGAACGGTAGCCTTGAACATCTTGGAGTTGTCGAGGAAATCATAGATAACAGCAGCCTTCTTCTCGTTGAGAGCCTTCATAGCCTCAAGACCGCCCTGCTCCTTTACCCACTTGAGCACCAGACCAAGGATATAGATGGAGTATGTAGGAGGTGTGTTGTACATAGAACCATTGTCTGCGTGGGTCTTGTAGTTGAGCATTGTAGGAGTGATATCCTTTGCGTTGCCGATAAGATCCTCACGGATAATTACAACGGTAAGACCGGCAGGGCCCATATTCTTCTGTGCGCCTGCATAGATCATAGCGAACTTGCTTACGTCAACAGGTTCGGAAAGAATGCAGGAAGACATATCAGCTACCAGAGGAACGCTTACATCGGGGATCTCAGCCCACTTTGTACCGTAAATGGTGTTGTTGAAGCAGATGTGGAAATAGTCAGCGTCTGCTCTGCACTCGTTCTTGTCGATCTCGGGGATATAAGAGAAGGTCTTATCCTTGGAGGAAGCAACAGCCTTGCAGTCGCCGTAACGGGAAGCTTCCTGGAATGCCTTTGTAGCCCACTGACCTGTAAGAACGAAATCAGCCTTGCCGGACTTGTTCATAAGGTTGAGGGGGATCATTGCAAACTGTGTGGAAGCGCCGCCCTGAAGGAAAAGTACCTTGTAGTTATCGGGAATGGACATGATCTCTCTGAGGAGAGCCTCAGTCTCGTCGATTATTGCCTGATACTCCTTTGAACGGTGGGACATCTCCATAACGGATTCGCCTGTTCCGTTGTAATCAAGCATTTCAGCAGCAGCTGTGCTGAGTACCTTTTCGGGCAGCATTGCGGGACCTGCCGAGAAGTTGTAAACTCTGGACATTGTAAATTCTTCCTTTCATTGAAAAGCCCTGATACGGCATAGCCGCACATCAAGGTCATTATTAGATGACATAAAAAAATATACTATTCAATATTATAACATTGACGGCAATAAAAGTCAAGGAAAAAAGTTCCGTGACCTACCATAATGACATTTTAAAGCTTTGAAGTGCGGATATATACCGCACACAAAGGTCAGTCTCGGCGCCATTTATTGTGCAACATCAACAAAGAGCATATCTTGAATTTAAAATTTATATATAATTTGCCGTAAAAGTATTGCAATATATTGGCAAATGATATATAATATCCCTATAGTTGCGATTTCTAATTGTGGATTTCCAACAAAATATTATAAATATACGAAGAAAAGGAGCATCGTCATGAAAGACTATCACGCAGCAGATATAAGAAACATCGCCATCGCAGGACACAGCGGCTCGGGCAAGACCACTCTTGCAGAAGCCCTGATATATAAAGCAGGCGCTTCCGACCGTCTTGGAAAGACTGCCGAAGGCACAACAGTATGCGACTATGACCCCGAAGAGATAAAGCGCAAGGCATCGCTGGGCGCTTCCATAGCTTCATTTGAATACAACGGTCTGAAGCTCAATCTTCTTGACGCTCCCGGCCTTTTCGATTTTGAGGGCGATATGCTTGAAGCCGTAAGAGCTTCCGACACCGTTATGATAACCGTTTCGGGCAAGTCGGGCGTAAAGGTAGGCACTGAAAAGGCATATGCCGCAGCACAGAAGATGAACAAGGCATCTATGTTCGTTATCACCAAGGTAGATGACCCCGATGCAAACTTCTACAACGTGCTCACTGACCTGAAAACAGTTTTTGGCCCCACAGTGTGCCCCGTTATCGTACCTGTTATCAAGGACAGACAGGTGGTATCCTACATAAACCTTATCGAAATGAAGTGCTATAAGTACGACGATAAGGGCAACGTTTCCGAAACAGATATGCCCACAGCCGAGATATCCGAAAAGATAGACTACCGTCTCGACGGCCTTGTTGCAGCATTCTCCGAGGCAGTTGCCGAGACCGATGACGCTCTTATGGAGAAGTTCTTCGAGGGCGAGGCATTTACTCAGAAGGAGCTGGTAAAGGGCCTCCACGACGGCATGAACAAGGGTATGATAACCCCCGTTGTATGCTGCTCCGATGTTACCATGGGCTGCATAGATATGCTGCTCAAGGAAATATGCCTGCTGCTCCCCTCCCCCGCAGACTGCCCTCCCGCTATAGCATACACAGCTGACGATATGGAAGAGGTAAGCTGCGACGATTCCACTCCCGCAAGCGCATTCGTGTTCAAGACAGTTGCCGACCCATTTGTTGGCAAAATGTCCTTTATCCGTGTAATGAGCGGCGTATTCAAGGCTAACAGCGAATATGTGAACGCCACCACCGGCGAGACTGAAAAGATAGGCAAGCTCTACTCCCTCTGCGGCAAGAAGCAGACCGAGATAAACTCCGCAAATGCAGGTGATATCTGCGCAGCCGTAAAGATAAGCGCTGCCACAAACGACACCCTCTGCGGCGGAAGGATACTGTCCTACGACAAGATAGTATTCCCCAAGCCCTGCTGCAAGATGGCTGTTAAGCCCAAGACACAGGGCGATGAAAGCAAGATAAGCGCAGCATTCGCACGCCTTACGGAAGAAGACCCCACCCTTACTTTTGGTCAGGATAAGGAAACAGGCGAGTTCATCATCAAGGGTCTGGGAGATCAGCACCTTGAAGTTGCCTGCGCAAAGCTCAAAAACAAGTTCGGCACGGAAGTTACCCTTGCGCCCGCAAAGATAGCATACCGTGAAACTATACGCAAGAAGGTCAAGGCAGAGGGCAAGCACAAGAAGCAGTCGGGCGGTCACGGTCAGTACGGTCACGTATGGATCGAGTTCGAGCCTTGCCTTTCCGACGAACTGGTATTTGAAGAAAAGGTATTCGGCGGAGCGGTTCCCAAGAATTTCTTCCCCGCTGTTGAAAAGGGCCTCAGGGACTGCATGGGCAAGGGCGTGCTGGCAGGATGCCCCGTAACAGGCGTAAAGGCTATCCTTGTTGACGGCTCCTACCACCCTGTTGACAGCTCCGAAATGGCGTTCAAGACCGCCGCAGCTCTGGCATTCAAGGAGGGCATCAAGCAGGCAGACCCCGCTATACTGGAGCCTGTTGGAACCCTGCGAGCAGTTATCCCCAACGAAAACACAGGCGATGTTATGGGCGACCTTAACAAGCGCAGAGGCAGGGTTCTGGGTATGCACCCCTCCGATGAAAAGGGTATGACCATCATCGAGGCGGAAGTCCCCGAAAGAGAGATGCAGAACTTCACCACTCAGCTCAGGCAGATAACAAGAGGCAAGGGCAGCTTTGAGTTCAATTTTGTAAGATATGAACTTCTCCCCGCAAACCTTGTAGGCGATGTTATCCTCTCACTCAGCACAGGAGAATAAGAAAAACACAGCCTGCCCCTTTCCTAAACGAAGGGGGCAGCTTATTTGCAGGTAATTGCAGAAAATTTAAACGAAATGATATTTTTATCAAAAAATCCTATTGACAAAGCGCTGATTTTATATTAAACTAATAATATTGTAACTTATTTATGCAAGTGGGTACGTCCCTGGGGACGAAAAAATTGCAGTAGATCCATATGGCAAATAATTCGGAGAAAGATGGTCAAAGCATATGAAAAAACTCTTATCACTGATACTCGCCGCTGCTTCCATTTTTACAATGGGTACAGCCGTTTTTGCTGAAACTGAGAAAACAAATTCGTCAACCGACGCTACAATAACCTTTGATACCGATAAGGCATTGGATTATGTCCACACCTTCGGAAATGCTTCCGATACGGGCCTCAAGACCGAGATATCCGAAAAGGAAGTTATCTGGGGCAGATCGCTCCTTATGAGCGAGGATTTCAAGGGAAGCCTTAGCAACCGCTACGGCGGATTTTACCTTGACGCTGCCGACTTCGGCCTTGCAAACTTCGGCGGCTATACCGTTACTTTCAACATCCATGCCACAAAGGAAGCCGCAAAGGCTACCGACAGATTTGAGATATTTGCCGACGGTGACCAGTGGTCATCCACTCCCTTTGCCACCAGCAGCAACGGCACATGGGCAACAGCTTCCATGATAGTTCCCGCCGATTCCAAGAACACAAAGGTGGGCATCTCCATTCCCATCACCGAGACTTTTACAGGAAATGTGTGCTACGTGGATAATATCGACATCACCGATAACTACGGCAAGACCCTTGCAAATATCGGCGACATCGACACTTCCGTTTATACAGGCCCCAGCGGATTTACAAGAGTTATAACAACTATCCTGTTCATCGTGCTGATAATTGCAGCAGTAGGCGGCATCGCGTTCTTCGTGCTGAAGGTAGTAAGAAAGTTCAGATAACATTGAATATCTTCCAAGACCCGGGACAATGTCTCGGGTCTTTTTATTGTAACCGCATTGATACGGAATTTTTGTTGACTTTTATGACAGCTTTGGTATAATTATATTAGCTGTAATTTTATTCTTTAGGATTGGAGTTTTCATATGAATAAATTCATGACAGTCGTTACAAACAAATGGTTCAGAATGGCAGTCAGCCTGCTGGGCATTGCCTATTCCATCGTGCTGGCGTGCTTTGACTACAATGTTTTCTTCTACGATATAGAATATGTCAGCCGAAAGGAATTTGCTATAATCGGCTCGGTATTTTCTCTGGTCATATGCCTGCTGTTCATGTACACAAGGAAATCGGTGTTCACCTGTATTTTCGGAATGGTGAATATGCTGCTGTTCTTCCCGCTGCTATTGCTTGACTGGGGCAACTGGCCGCTGCTTCTGCCTGCCGCAGTGGTAACGCTTTTCGGCTTCTTCTGCTGCCATATGAACGAGACAGCAAAAACGATCTTCGGCACCATATTCCTGCTGATGTACATACTCGGCGGCATAGCATTCTTCCTGATAATGAACGTTTTCAGGGTAACAACGGTAGATACGCTTATCGAGCAGGGAGTTTCACCATCGGGCGCATTCAGATACTACGTGCTTGACGTGCAGAACAAATCCACGGGCAAGAAGTGCGTGTATGTTCAGCCCAATACACTTGACGTTGACAAGGGCTTTATAAAGCTTGATACCACCATCAAAAAGCTTGTAAAGCAGGCTCCCAAGCCCTGCGAGTTCAGCTGCGAGTGGAGCGGCACAAAGATGATAATTGACGGCGAGGTTTATTTCGATGAAACAGACGCTCTTGCCGAGCAGAACGGTCAGCTGGTGTATGACATTGATGACGGCACATGGAGCTACACATATTTCTCCATCGAATATCCTATCTTTAATACCATCGAGGAAGTAAAGGATAAGCTGGGCAAGCTCAGCGATAAGCTTGAAGAGCAGAAGGCTGAACAGACCGCTCAGGCAGAAAGCGATACATCTGCATCGGAAGATAACAACGGAACGGAAAGTCAGCAAAGTTCAGACGAATAACGACAGTGTGGCATAATATAAGATAATTTCATAGCTTCCCGAAAGCTGCCCACGATGAACCGTGCGGCAGCTTTTTTTAGAAAGGTTTTGCTTATGTTAGGCTTTTATCTCTCGCTTATAGACGAACCCGACGATAAGGAAAAATTTGCCGAGATTTTCAGAAGCTACGGCAATATGATGTTTTCAAAAGCAATGTCGATACTGCACAACGCCGCTCTTGCCGAGGAAGCTGTGCAGGAAAGCTTTCTGAAAATAGCGAAAAATATTTCAAAAATTTCTGAGCCGAATTGCAGTAAAACTGCCGCTTTTATCGTTATTATAGTAAGGAACACTGCTCTTGATATGTTGAAGTCTGAGCACATAAATGACACGGAGCCGCTTGATGAAGCAATACCCGATATATCCTCCGATGTTCTGAGCCACATAATAAGCAGTGATGGCTACAGCGCCCTGATGAACGCCGTCGGTGAACTTGACAGCATTTACAGCGATATACTTATGCTGAAGCTTGTGTACGGATACGATACATTAAGCATTTCCAAGCTTATGAAAATTCCCGTGAAAACAGCCGACTCACGCATATACCGTGGAAAAAAGCTTTTAATGACAAAACTGGAGGAACTGTATGGAACGGAGAAAAGCGGCAAACAATGAGATATTTGATATACTGCTGAAAAGCGCACTTATAACACGATATGAAAATGAAGTATCAGCCGCCATGCTTTCGGCAGATGAGCATACCTATCCTGCCGAATTTCACAGGCGGCTCAGACAAATAAAAAACACAGCAGGCAGAAAGGAGCGCATATCTGCGGCAGGCAGAGTGTTCAGCCGACTGGCGGTCACGGCAGCGGCGGCAATGGGAATACTTTTCGGCGGACTGCTCACACAGCCTGAGGTATCTGCCGCAGTAGGAAACGTGTTCCGAAGCATTTTCCCCACCCACGACAGCTACAGCTTTTCGACAGGCAGCGATGTGGAGTTCAATAAAAATATACAGCTTGGATATGTGCCTGAAGGATATGAATTAAGGTCGGTGTATTATTCCGAAAGCGATGTAGCATTGACTTATGAAGCGACAAATGACACTTACTTATATTTTGAATATGGTTTGGGAAGTAATTCTCAAATATCATATGACAATGAACGGCATGAGCTTATTGAAATAAACGATAATAATACGGTTTATTATTTCTATAAAGCGGCAAAAGCTGACAGCGAAAGCACACTGATATGGTATCAAAGCGGTTATTATTATAGCATAGATGCACAAATTAGCCAAGATGAATTTATTAAAATAGCCGAAAGTATAATTTTTTGAAAAAAGCCATAATATTTTGCAGGAAAAAAGGATTTTTGTCGTTTTATAAATGTAAGGCAATGAAAAAAGAGGTTATTTTATAAAGAAAAAAATTTTAGCCATTTTAGCTATTACATTAACGACGATTTTAATTTGTTGTTCATCTGTACTGGTATATGCCGAACCTCGTTATTCAAATAATAACAAAATCACTCTTAGTATCACTTTTTCAGAAAACGAAGCTGTATGCTATGCAAAAATAAAAGGAGATACCGGTACAACGAGCATTACCAACTGCACCATATCCTTAAAAGACAGCAATGGTAATGAAGTTAAGTCTTGGAGTAATTTATCATCAAAAAGTTCAATGCTTGTTTGCTCAAAGACAACTTCAAACATTACAAAGGGCGAAACCTATACATTAAGCGTATCTGCTTATGTAAACCGCAACGGTTCAAGCGAATACGTTTCCGATTCAGTTTCCAAAAAATATTAAAAATCATAAAAATAATTGCCTTACCGATTATGTTCCGCACCACGTTCAGTGCAAATATGACCGCCACATTATATGAACGTAAGAACAGCCTTTAGTGCTGAAAATGAAAGGATTGAATGTTATGAATAAGTGCTTTAAAAGAATTATTGCTTCAGCAATGTCCGTTGTTACAGCTCTTTCCGTTACCTGCACACCTATATACGCTTATTCTGAGAAAGCCATATCCGATGAGCAATACGTTATGCTTCAAGCCAACAGACTGATGAATTCCGTAAATATGGACACCTTAAAAGAGGCAACCGAAAACAGTATCATTGATTACTCCATTCCAGCCTCTATCAGAGACGGTATCGGCGCAAATGCAGAATTTATTCCTGTAAGCGGCACCTCCGAAGATACTCTTACAATGGACGTTAATTCCACAGTAAGAAAAATCGGTGAAGTCAAGAATAAAGCAGGCAAAGCCTCAAATATGTATGTAACAGCATCAGTAGTATCAGCAACAGTTAAGGAAAACTGGGATCCAAAATTCCAGTATGATATCAAAGCATGGGCTTTTGTATATTGGATCGATAATTTGGGTCCGAACAACGAACTTGTTGCCGCAGCAGCTTCATGGGAAACAGGAAATGTTGCTGTTAACAGCCGCACCGTAACTTACGGTGTATCCGATGCTGCTGCTTTATTTTGGAAAGAAAGCACAACCAAAAGCACTTCGCTGAATGATGTTTATTATGAATCAAACGAGGGTTATGTTGGATACACACTCAGATGCCAGTCATCTATAAACGTAGTCAACAAAGGTACCGTAATATGTAATACATTTAGCTGAATCACAACCTAAGTCAAAAATCCGTCAGGCAATTTCTAATAAAAATTGCCTGACGGAAATAATATACAAAGGAGCATTATAAATATGATTATTTTCGCACTTCCTCCCATACTCGCAGCCGTTTTATGCCTTATCATCAACAGGCAGCGAATAGGAACAAAGCAGATGCCGGAGCTGAAAGCAAAGGAAAATTTAACAAAGCTGATGATAGGCCTTACAATTTCCGCAGCAGTTGTTGCAGCGGGACTTCTCCTTGAAAAATTCCGCCACGAGCTTTTCGGAGGCGCAATGGAACAGGCTTTGCTCCTGCTGACCAACGCTTCAATTTACATCTGCGTTGCACTTTTCATATTATGCTATGCTCTGGTACGCTTTTTCTTTGTTAAAAGCAAATAACCTTTAGCTTATTCTATTTGTGTGATAATCCACTTATATTACGATAATTTTTGTACTAAAGCAACAAGAAAACGATTTCATTATTATAGATAATACTTCTTGTTTTATCCGATAAAATCTGTTATAATTGAATAAATTTAATGGGAACTGTTTTTTTGCAAATGCAAATCCAATGACTGTTGCAAAAAGCACGATTTTAAGGAGGATAAAACCAATGAAGGAAAACAAATTGCTCAGAGGACTGTGTGTACTCACCGCCGCACTTATGCTGGGTCTTACAGGCTGCGCAAGCAGCTCTGACACAAACGGTTCAGATGCACAGTCTCAGGCAGCTACCGCAGAGGTACAGTCTGCATGGACTGAGCTTGACCAGACAACCATCACCAAGGAAATGGGCATGGGCTGGAATCTGGGAAATCAGCTGGAAGCATCAAACGCAGGTATTCCGTCAGAAACAACCTGGGGCAATCCCACAATATCCGAGGACCTTATCAAGGCAGTAAAGGAGCAGGGCTTCAAGACAGTCCGTATCCCCGTATCATATCTGGATAAAATCGGCGCTGCACCCGATTATACCATCGACAGCGCATGGCTTGACAGAGTTCAGGAAGTTGTTGATTATGTGGTAGGCAACGACCTTTACGCTATTATCAACATTCACGGCGACGGCTACTATACCGTTGACAAGAGCTGGCTCCGCTGCGTTGACGACAACCAGGACGAGATAAAGGATAAGTACGAAAAGGTCTGGGCACAAATCGCTGACCGCTTCAAGGATTATGACCAGCACCTTATTTTCGAGTCCATGAACGAGGAGTCCGACAACACCTACGGAAAGCCCAATGCAACCGGCTATGAGAATATCAACGCCTACAATCAGATCTTTGTTGACACCGTAAGAAAGACAGGCTCCAACAACGAAAAGCGCTGGCTGCTTATTCCCGGCTGGAACACCAACATTGAATACACTGCAGGCAACTACGGCTTTGTTATTCCCACCGACAGCGGCTGCAAGGCAGACGGCAACAGGCTTATGATATCCGTTCACTACTATGACCCCTATAACTTTACTATCGACGAGAACATGGCAACAGCAAAGACTCAGTGGGGCAAATACGCAGTTGAAGATTACGACAACTGGGGTCAGGAGGACTACGTTGACAGCACCATAAAGAAGCTGAACGACGCATTTGTAAGCAAGGGCTATCCCGTTATCATCGGCGAGATGGGCGTTCAGAATAAGGAGCACGTAAGCGACACCTTTGGCGGCTTCAGATGCTACTGGATGGAATATGTTGTAAAGGCTGCCAAGGACAACGGTTGCATTCCCGTTTACTGGGACAACGGCTGGAACGGCGACAAGGGCTTCGGCGTAATAAACCGCTCCACACGTGAGATAACTCAGCCCGACCTCATTGCAGCAATGATGAGAGCTATCAACTCAGACGGAGATTACGAGATCGCAGCTCCAAAGGGATTTGAAAAGTAAGGGGTAATAATATAAAATGCCCATCTGATTGGTTTCAGATGGGCATTTTATATTTTTATATCAATTTAGCACGATGAAAAATGTGCCTTCCAAAAGTTAAAGGTATGACTTGCGAATAAAAAGACAAGCTTACATCATCTATAATAGCTTATAAGGGGGCATCGTTTGTCTTTGAGTATAAGGTGAGAAAATGTAGAATGTACACTTGACAACGCTGGCTGAAATGGTATAATGAATACAAAAACCTATCACAAAATTAGTATGCCGCTTCCTGTTGAAAAAATATTATAAAATTAACTTAAACAGACAATGCGCAAATTTTCAAACATTATAAAGCAGCTTTCTGAGGAGATGATTAAATGGATACAAAGCCCATAACCGTTTTGGATGGCTCTGCAGAAGAGCGTGAAGCTTTTATGAAAGAATTCTTTGAGCTTTCCCCCGAACAATCTTTTCAGGATATTAAAGTTAATGATGAGGAAATTTCTGACGAATCGCCACACACCAATAGTGTGCTTTTTAACTGCGCAAAGTATCACAAATAAGGAGATGCTTGTATGGTAAGTCTTTTAAATCAAATACAATAGAAGAAAAGGCAGCGCTATATATGAAAGAAGAAAATCTCATTGATAAACTTATAAAAGGTGAAAATGTCAAGTGTAAGGCTTGCCATAGCGGATACTTTATTCCTTTTAACACAACTGCTGATAAAGCTCATTCGTTTTACTGCTCAAATCCCAAATGTAATTTCATTGTACGCATAGATCCTATTATCGAGGTTGAATGATTAGTTTAATCGTCTTACATAAAAAATCTCCCACTCTCGGTTGAGGGTGGGAGATTTTTAATACAACATTTTTTATGTTGTAGAATTTGAATGGCAGGGGCAGAAGGAATCGAACTCCGCATTTCGTTTCCTGTATCTTTTGCACATTCCCGCAAATGCCTATAATACGTACTTTTTTTGAGTATGTGCTTCCGGCAGTTTAGCATATTTATGAGTATGTTTTTATAACTTTAACGGACAAATAACGGACAGGATCTATGACACTTCTGCTTTTCAGCCGTATTTCTCACTGAGGTAACTACGGCTGTTTTCATATTTATTATATCACTGTTGAAATCAGATTAATAGCGCAAATTATTGTTAGGTTTGAGTAATATTATTGTATTTGGGGAATAATTTGATATAATATATTTAAATGATTATTTCAAAAACAAATGTCACTACGAGTGCTAAAAGTGTAGGCAATAAATAGACTAACAAAGGAAATGTAATATGATATCCATAAGTATTTAGCAAGGCTCTCAGAATGGTTCTGAGAGCTTTATTCCTTACTCTAAGAAAACGCACAATGCATATACATAAACTTAGTATAAATATCACGAAATAACACTAAACCTCTTGTAATTTTCAAACCGATATAGTATAATTATAATGGATTATTATATATTTCATCTACTACAAGAGGTGACAAAATGGAAAATAGCGCTGTTAATGAAAAATGGATAAGCCTTGAAGAGGCAGCTGATTACTTAGGAATAAAGCCTGTTACTATCCGAAGTTGGATCCGAAATAATAAAGATATCCCTGCCCACAAAATCGGTAAGCAATGGAAATTTAAACGTTCGGAGCTTGATGCATGGGTAAAGAGCGGCAAAAGTGCTATTGAGTAGGAAATATAGCAACTTAATTGTAAGGAGATTCGTATTATGGCGGTTAAGAAAACGGAATTATATAGTTCACTATGGGCAAGTTGTGATGCACTGCGCGGAGGAATGGATGCATCACAGTATAAGGATTACATACTAACCCTTTTGTTTATGAAGTATGTAACGGATAAGTATAAGGGGCAGAAATACGGAGATTTGACCGTTTTCGATAAAGAACATGATCCCAATCCTGATCCCGAAAAAAGAATAGGCTGTTCTTTTGATGACTTTATTGCACTCAAAAACAAGAAGAATATTGGCGAAGGTATAGATAAAATTATTGCACGTCTTGCTGAAGTTAATGACAGCTTAAAAGGTGTAATTGACATCGCACATTTTAATGACGAAGCAAAAATCGGTAAAGGACAGGAAATGGTCGATAAACTCACAAAGCTTATCGCTATTTTCCAGCGACCTGAACTGGATTTCTCAAATAATAAAGCCGATGGTGACGATATCATAGGTGATGCTTATGAATACCTTATGAGAAACTTTGCCACCGAAAGCGGTAAAAGTAAGGGGCAGTTCTATACCCCGGCAGAGGTATCACGCATTCTTGCAAAGGTTATAGGCATAGATAAATGTACGGATCACGATGCCACAGTATGTGATCCGGCTTGCGGCAGTGGTTCATTACTTATCAGAGCACTTGCGGAAGTTCCGTTTGAGATATCGGGTTATGGACAGGAAAAAGAAAGCTCGACGGCAGGTCTTGCTAAAATGAATGCCGTTCTCCATAATAAAGCTACTATCAATATCATGGCAGGTAATACTTTTTCTGATCCGCAGTTTATCAAAAATGAAGATGCTTCCGAACTGGAACGATTTGATTATATTGTTGCGAATCCCCCTTTTTCCCTCAAAAACTGGTCAGATGGTTTGAAGGAGTATGGAAGGTTCTCAGGTTATGGAGATAGACCACCTGAGAAAAACGGCGACTATGCCTGGTTGATGCACATATTAAAAACACTGAAATCTACGGGTAAAGCTGCTGTCATTCTCCCTCATGGTGTTCTGTTCCGTGGAAATGCCGAAGGTACTATTCGTCAGGCTATCGTTGATAAAGGCTGGATCAAAGGTATCATCAGCCTGCCGCCTAACCTGTTTTACGGTACGGGAATACCTGCTTGTATTATTATAATCGATAAAGAGGGTGCTGAAAACCGTTCCGGAATCTTTATGATAGATGCAGGCAAGGGATTTGTAAAGGACGGAAACAAGAACAGACTGCGTGAACAGGATATCTATCGTATTGTCACTACATTCAATGAGCAGATTACAGATGATCCTAAATATGCTCGCTTTGTTCCCAATAAGGAGATCAAAGAGAAGAATGGCTATAACCTGAATATTTCCCGTTACATAGATTCTTCCGAGCCTGAGGATATTCAGGATATTTATGCTCATATTCACGGCGGTATCCCTGCTGTGGATATAGATGCACTGAGTAAATACTGGGATGCATTCCCGACGCTGAAAGATGAACTGCTCAGTTCGCTTAGTGATAGCTATTATAAGCTGAATGTGGAAGAAAGCGACATTCGCAGAACGATATATGCTAATGGTGAATTCTCGGCATATGGGGATCTTATCGACAAGGCATTTACAGACTGGAAATCTTTTGCAGATACAAAGCTGAAAAAACTTGATAGCTCCGTTTCTGCCAAAACTCTCATATCCGAGTTGGCAGAGAATATAATGAAAGCATTTGAAGATATCTTGCTTATCAACAAGTATGATATTTACCAGATACTTCTTGCATACTGGAACGAAGTGCTTAACGATGATGTTTCTTTGATAATCTCGGATGATAAGGGCTATGAAATTGCAAGAGAGACCGAGAACATCATGAAGGAGACAAAGAAAACCGATGCCGACGGCAACCCTGAGTTAAAGGTTGCAGGCTGGGAAGGCAAGCTTATTCCGAAGGAAATAGTTATCTCAGAGCTATTCCCCGAGGAGAAAAAGGCGATAGATGACCTTATGGATATTGTCGCAGAGACCGATTCAAGACTCATGGCAATGATCGAGGAATCGGCAGAAGACTCGGCATTATCAGAACTTGCAGAGGGTGGAAAAGTCAAGAGCAAGTACATTCAGGAGAAAATCGACAAGATCATGGAAAATGTCCATACTCCGCTTATTGACGGCCTTGTAACGCTTCTGAATCTTCTTCCGTCAATGAAAAAGAAGGAATATACACAGTATATCGACAAGCACGCTGAACTGAAAGTTGCATATACCGATAAAGGAACTGTAACCAATGCATCCATAAATAATGCTTTAAGTGCAGCCCGTGCAGAAGCGCCTGCACCTGCTGCATACGCCGATGACTACGAAGAGCTAAAGAAAGCGTTTGAGCTTGCACAAAGGTCTGAGGAATCGACTAAGCTTATAAAAGAAATGGATAAGGCTCTTGATGAAAAGGCTCGTGAGAGATATGCGTCACTTACCGATGATGAGATCAAGGAGCTGCTTGTCAACAAGAAGTGGTATTATGCCATAGGCAAGGGAATTATTGATCTGTACACAGCAATTTCTCATAAGCTTGCCGAGCGTATCACCGAGCTTTCAAAAAGATATGAGCTTACACTTACAGACCTTGACAGTAAGATAAACGAAGCAGAATCATCACTGTCAGATATGCTTGGTGAATTAACAGGCAATGATTATGATATGAAAGCTTTTGCAGAGTTAATAGAATTGCTCGGAGGTTCAAACAATGTCGAATAATAACAAAACTCCGGCGATAAGATTCAAAGGATTTACTGACACTTGGGAACAGCGTAAGTTAGGTGATATGTGCGATGAGTTCCAAAGTGGCAAGAGTATAAAGGCATCTGATATAACAGATTCTGGCGAGTATGCTGTCTATGGCGGAAACGGGTTTAGAGGTTATACAGATACCTATAATCATGATGGTGATTATGCTCTAATTGGAAGGCAGGGCGCACTTTGTGGTAACATGAATTTTTCCTCTGGAAAAGCCTATTTTACGGAACACGCCGTTGCTGTTCATGGTAATGCAGATAACGATACATTGTTTTTGTATTACCTTTTAAACCTGATGAATTTAGGACAGTATTCCGGTCAATCCGCACAGCCCGGATTAGCTGTAAATAAGATAATTCAACTGAAAACAAAAGCCCCAAAATTAGATGAACAAAGGCTCATTAGCAGCTTTTTCAAACAGCTCGACTCCCTTATCACCCTTCATCAGCGTAAGTGTGACAAGTTGATTCAATTCAAAGCGGCGATGCTGCAAAAAATGTTCCCGCAAAATGATGCTGATAAGCCTGAAATAAGATTCAAAGGATTTACTGACGCTTGGGAACAGCGTGAGTTATCTGATGAGTTTGAAAGATTTATTGTACCAATGAGAGATAAACCAAAGCAATTTGGCGGAAACATACCTTGGACGAGAATCGAAGATATAGAGGGAAAATATCTTAATGATAGTTTATCGGGACAATATGTTACAGACGAAACTGTTAAGCAGATGAATTTGAAAATAATTCCAAAAGATTCATTAATTGTTTCCTCAAGTGCTACATTTGGCGTAGTTGCCGTAGTTACACAAGATTTAATAACCAATCAGACCTTTATTGGATTAGTTCCTAATGACAATGAAACACTTGATTACTGGTATGCTTTTTTTTACTCTAATGGAGCAAGAAGATATATGAAATCAGAATCCGCAGGGTCTACAATCTTCTATATTGCAAGAGAAAGTTTTGAAAAAATGCCAATAAAAATACCATTAAAGAGTGAAATGCTTAAAATTGGTGCATATTTTGATACCATTGACCATCTTATTACTCTTCATCAGCGTAAGTGTGAAAAATATAAAAGCATAAAAGCAGGATTGATCAGAAAACTTTTTCCATGAAATAACAAACACATTAAGGAGGAATGTACGTATGAGTATCGGTGATACCGAGAGAACCACGCAAAATCGTGTAATTGATTTCTTTAAGAACAGAAATATCCTCGATTATAAATATATTGGCAACCTGAAAGACAGAGCAAATAAAAATATCCGAGAAGACCGACTTCGTGCGTACCTTCACCTTAGCGGTTATAGTGAAAGGCTGATAGACGGTGCTGTTTCCGAACTTATAAAGGCTGCTGATGATATGACACATGGGCTTTATGATGCTAACCATAAGGTCTATACGCTGCTGAAATACGGTGCCAAGGTCAAGGAAACTCCCGAAAGCGCCCCTAAGACGGTTTACTTCATTGATGTTGATAACCCTACAAATAATGATTTTGCAATAGCCGAGGAAGTAACGGTTATTGACCGTCAGGAGAAAAGACCTGACCTTGTTATTTATGTCAACGGCATCGCTATGGCAGTTATAGAGCTGAAAAAGAGCAGCGTGTCCGTATCAAATGGTATCAGGCAGAACCTTACCAATCAGAAGGACGGCTTTATTGCATCGTTCTTTACGACTGTACAGTTTTGTATGGCAGGCAATGAAATAGAAGGTCTGCGTTACGGCACTATTCTGACAGGCGAAAAATACTATATGGAATGGAAGCCTGACGGATTCCATGAAAACGAAGACGAGCGTGATCCTGAAGATGCACGTATTATGGAATACTGCGATCATATAGATGATCTTCTGCTTCAGCAGCTGTATCAGATGTTCGATAAGAAACGCTTTATTGACCTCATTGAGAATTTTGTAGTTTTCGATAAGGGCATTAAGAAGGTATGCCGTTATAATCAGTATTTCGGTATAAAACGTACTCAGAACAGATTAGCAAAACAGCGTGGCGGTATTCTATGGCATACTCAGGGCAGCGGTAAAACGCTGACAATGGTATGGCTGTCAAAATGGATCCTTGCCAATTGTAAAGAAGAAAATCCTCGTGTGCTTATCGTCACCGACCGTGATGAGCTGGACGAGCAGATCGAGAAGACATACATTGGTGTTGATGAAAAGATCACCAGAACCAAGAGCTGTGATGATCTGCTTCGCAAGCTGAATTCCTATGACAGTTCACTCTTATGTTCATTGGTGCATAAATTTGGTCGCCGTGGCGGAGAAGCTACTGAATCCGATTATGACAAGTATATTGATGAGTTGAAGAAGTCGCTCCCTGCTGACTTTAAGGCGAAAGGAAAAATCTTTGTCTTTGTTGATGAGTGTCACAGAACGCAGTCGGGCAAGCTTCATGCTGCAATGCAGGCAATCATGCCGGATGCGATATTCATCGGTTTTACAGGAACACCGCTCCTGAAAAAAGATAAGAAGACAAGTATAGAGGTGTTCGGCACTTATATTCATACCTATAAGTATAACGAAGCAGTGCGTGACGGTGTTGTACTTGATCTGAGATATGAATACAGGGATATCCCACAGGAGCTCAGCGCACATGACAGAGTTGACCAATGGTTTGACGTTAAAACACGTTCTCTTTCAAGCAGAGCTAAAGCAAAGCTGAAAGAGAAATGGGCAAGTATGCAGAAAATCTATAGTTCCCGTTCAAGGCTTGAACGTGTCGCTTGGGATATAATTCAGGATTTTGATTTAAAGCCACGCCTTATGGATGGCAACGGAAACGCAATTCTTGTCGCAGATTCGATCTATACTGCTTGCAAGTATTATGAGATCTTCCAGCAGAGAGGTTTCAAAAAGTGTGCCATCATATCCTCTTACACTCCGCAAGCCGGTGATCTGAGAACTGATACTGTAAGTGCCGATGATGAAACTGAAACTTTTGAAAAATACGAGATATATCTCCGTATGTTAGGACTTGATCCTGATAATCTTCCGGAAAAACTTTCCATTCAGAAAAAGGTTGAGGATTTTGAAAAGGATGTCAAAGATAAATTTATCAACCAGCCTGCAAATATGAAACTGCTCATTGTGGTTGATAAGCTCCTCACAGGATTTGATGCTCCGCCGTGTACATACCTGTATATTGATAAGAGTATGCAGGATCACGGTTTGTTCCAAGCCATTTGCCGTGTTAACAGACTGGATGGTGATACAAAGGAATTTGGATATATTGTTGATTATAAGCAGCTTTTCGGAGATTTAAAGAATGCGATGGACACCTATACATCGGGTGCATTTGAAAACTATGATCCGGAAGATGTCGATGGACTTATCAAAGATAGAAGCGCTGAAGCAATCAAGCATTTCAATGAAGTGTACGATCAGTTGGAAGAACTATGCGAAGGCGTAGAAGCTCCAAAGGGTGATTTACAGTATATGCATTATTTCTGCGGAGAATCCGGCATGAGCGAAGAAACTGATGAGATCTATTCTCGTCTCAGAGAAAGGCTGTATAAGCTTGTAAGTGGTTTAGTTCGTGCATTTGCAGAAGCCAAGCCATACATGGTTGATATTTATACTGCCAAAGAAGTATCTGCATACGATGAAAAAGTAAAATTCTATGTTGAGCTGAAACAGACAATCGGAAATAAAAGCGGAGACTTCTTGGATTTTAAAGCTTATGAGCCGGATATGCGTAAATTGATCGACAACTATATTACAGCTTCAGATAGCGTTAAAATCGGTGAGTTCGATGATCTAACACTGCTTGATTTCGTAGCAGAACAGGGAGAAACCATGACTGATGAAAATGCTCCCTCAGATAAAAAAGAAGGAGCAGCTGAAGCAATTGAAAATAATATTCGTCGTAAAATGGTAGAAAAAGTTGCGGTCAACCCTAAGTATTATGAAAAGATGTCAGCAATACTGGATGAGCTGATTCAAAAAAGAAAGCAAGGCGTTATCTCTTATAAGGAACTCCTTGAGGAACAAATAAAACTTGCTAAAAATGTTGAACATCCGGAACAAAATGAAGACTATCCTGAAAGCATAAGAAAAAGTAAGGCTTTGCAAGCTCTATACGATAATACTGACGGTAATGAAATATTAGCAATCAAACTTCATAATGCTGTTCTTAGCAGTAAAATGAGCGGATTCCGTGGTGATCCTATAAAAGAAAACAGAATAAAGAAAGCTTTATTCATTATTCTTAATGATGATTCTGAAGTCGAAAGATTATTTAAAATCATCGAAAAACAGGAGGAATACTAATATATGACAATTATGATTTCTGGCATACCTATTGATATCCATAAAAAGAATATCAAGAATATGCATCTTCAGGTCAAGCCTCCTGATGGACACGTCGTTATCTCTGCTCCGGCATCTATTGATGATAAGGCAATAGAAATATATGCCCGAACAAATCTTATTTGGATCAAAAAACAGATTGAAAAGTTTCAACATCAGGCAAGAAGCACTAAACGTCAGTATGTAAGCGGAGAAACGCTTTTCATATGGGGAAAACAATATTATCTATCCTTTCAGCCTAATTCACAAAAGAACGGATTTGAAATAAAAGGAGATAAGGTAATACTCTCTATGCGTGAAGAAAGTACAGTAAAGCAAAGAGAAAACTATGTGCGAGAGCAGTACCGTATCTTACTAAAAGCGGAAATTGAAAGATTACTTCCGAAGTGGGAAAGGCTTACCGAGCTATACTGTGATTCTTGGCAAACCAAATATATGTTAACTCGCTGGGGAACTTGTAATACAGAGAAGAAAAAACTATGGTTTAATTTACAGCTTGCACAGAAACCAATCGAGTGTTTAGAGTATGTAATATTGCATGAACTTCTCCATTTAAAGGAGCGTACTCATAACTCAGCTTTTATTTCATATATGGATTTATACATGAAAGATTGGCGGGCTGTACGAAAAGAACTTAATGATTTAAGACTGGATTATTATAATATGGTCGAATGATGCGGTTGCTTGCCTTAGGCAGAGAAAGGAGTAAAAAATGTTAGATCAGCCCAAAGAACTAATAGAAAAGCATATAAAAACGCATACGGAAAGATCAGCAGAAGACGAAGCTGCTGTCTCTACATTAGAATTCTTTTTTCGTTCAAATGGACGCATCAACCCATTATTTGCATCTAACGATAAATGGCCTAACACCGATGGAACGTTTGAATATGTTGCAGACCCTGATGTATCAAGGCGACCTAAGCAAAATTTCTTTGTTCAGATAAAAGGTTCTCATTCATATAGAGAGGATAATGGGAAAATCAAATATTCATTGCAAAGTCTTGGTTTCCCTGCAACGATGGCTATGGATGTCACCTTAGACCCCGGAATACTCTTTATTGTACTTAACCCTGATGAAAGAGGCTCTGAGCGTGTTTTCTGGAAATATATGTCCGTAGACTATATTAATTCGATTGATTTTTCCAAAGGTAGTACAACTGTTGCTTTTGAGGCAGAAGAGGAAATTTTTAATACCGATGAAAGTATTATTGATTTTTGTAAAAAACTTGATCGTATAATTGAACATCATTCATTTGTAAATAAGCTTAGTTCAACTCAGCTTAATCTTGATGATATCAAAAGAATTGTAATGGCTTGTGATAAGTCTATCGTTAGAAGTATTGATACAATAGAAAACCGTAGTGCAACCAGAGATGAAATATCTCAAGATATTCTACCAAGATTAAATGACCTATGCAGAGCCGCATTATTACAAAACTCTTATAATATTAGATGCACAAAGCCAAATCTTCAATTAGCATATGAACAAGCTCAACTCGATTTGAGGACTAAATATCTTGCCAATTTCTTACGATGCTTAAAGTATATTGATTGCCGAATTCCGGAAGAAGGTCAATCTGAACGCTTAATGTTAAAATACTATAACTTCATGTGGCAGATCAGAAAATACTTCTGGGATAACAATAGAATATCTATTCTTCAAAATCTTGAAAAGTTCCCACTTAACACAGACCAACTTGACAATGAGTACTATAACATAGTTGCAAAAGCTATTGAATCTACGGATTTATCACCTCATTCTTTGGAAAGCACACGTTTTTATGTTCAAAAGAAAACACCATTTTATGTTGGCACCGAACGCTATTATGAAATCACCTTGCAATTAGCCAATAAATATGCTACTAAATTTAATAGAATAACTGTTTATTCAAAGCAGAATATTTCAACTGCTTATTCAATTAATATTGGCTATACCGACACAACGATTGATTTATGGGGTATTGCTTCAAATATAAAAATCATCACAAACTGGAGGGTATCCATTGCACCTGCTTGTTTAATCAAACTTGGAAGGATACTAAACATTAATTTAAAAATAAGTAAGAACTATGGTGAATACTCTAAATTGATGATTTTTCTAACAAGCACTGGCATGACATTTCTGGATCTTATTGATTTAAAAGAAATAAGCTTTAATGAAGTAGTCGATAGTATTTATAAAAACACTAATACTTGTTATTTCAAAACGGTAATTGAAGCTTTAAGAAAATATTTTTCTTGCGAGTGTGACACATTCGGAAAAAACACCATAAGATTTCTTTTGATTAATATGCGTGAAGACCGAATATCTGATGTTATACCAAATCAATTTAATTCTCCTATGCCTAAAACACCATTTTATTTTGCCAAAAAGTGTTTCCCATTTGAAAAGAATCCTTATCTGGCTAATTATGCAGGAAGCAAGACAAGTAATGGTAATATGGCAAAAATTTTGAGTGTAGCTGGAACAGCACAATTAAAAACTATATCGCCGTATCTGGTTTTAAAAAACAAAATCAAGAATTCTGGCGAAATATATTTTAATTCCAGCGAAATCGCATCTGATACGGATATAGCTACATATAATGAGTATTTAGATGCGTGGGAAACACGTCAAGGGTTTAATATACTGCATGAACAAGAATATGTTACCATTGCTTCATATGAAAGCACAACATTACAAATACTGCGAAAGCTATTAGAACTTTCCCAAAACGGAATTAAAGGGCAAAAAGAATTAAATGCCAAATTCATTAGGGATAATAAGTCGATTTTTGATAATGTTGATGTATCCAAGCAGAAAGCAATAAAGTATGCTTTTGTTAATTCCAAACTACTTCTTATATATGGTGCAGCCGGAACAGGTAAAACAACCCTCATTAACTATATTTCGAGTCTTATGCCAAAGTCTAAGAAACTTTTTCTTACCAAAACACATAATGCGATACAACACCTTAGAAGGCGTATTGAAAATCCTGGCAATAATTCAGATTTTATAAGCTTTGACAGCTTTACAAAAAAAGTTGAGCTGCCGGATTATGATATAATATTTGTAGATGAATGCAGTATAATTGATAATTTTACTATGCTTAAATTTGTGAATAAGATTAGTGAAAATTCCTTAATTGTATTAGCGGGAGACATCAATCAAATCGAATCAATTGATTTTGGTAACTGGTTTTATTATGCTAAAGATATCATAACTACACAGGGAGCTAACATTGAATTACTTGATACTTGGCGGACTCAGGAAGAAAACTTACTGAGTCTATGGGAAGAAGTAAGGAACAATGATGTTAGGATCACCGAAAAACTCGTCATAGACGGACCCTTTTCAAAGGAAATAGGATCAGATATTTTTACTTCTGATGTTGAAGATGAAGTTGTTTTATGCTTGAACTATGATGGAAAATTCGGGTTAAATAATATAAACAGTTATTTCCAAAATGCAAATCCAAATGGAGAAGCTATAATATGGCAAAGCTGGAGGTTTAAAAAGGAAGACAAAATCCTTTTTAATGATAACTCTCGTTTCACATACCTCTATAATAACCTTAAAGGAATTATTGTAGACATAGAAAAGACAGACGATCAAATAGCATTTATTATTGATGTCGAAACTATAATCACTGAACAACAGTGTAAATCAGACCAGATTGAGTATATTGATACTATAGGTGAAAGAACTCGCATCAAACTTATTGTATATGCTTTTGACGAGGACGAAATTGAAAATGAGGAAGACGCAAAGAAGACCATCATACCTTTTCAGTTAGCATATGCCGTTTCGATTCATAAAGCACAAGGCTTAGAATATGATTCTGTAAAAGTGATTATTCCCAGTGTTAATTCTGAAAAAATAACAAAAGGTGTATTTTACACAGCGATAACTCGCACAAAGAAAAAACTAACGATTTACTGGAGTTCAGAGACAATGCAAAAAATAATCTCTGACTTTTCGTCCGAACATAGTGGTTTCAAGAGTCTGGATATAATAAAAAACAAACTAGCTCAGCTGTAAATAAAATTTAGTATCTCCCTATAGAACGCTCAAAGGTTGGATAATACAATCAAATAGCCATAAAAACGAAGCATTGAAGGTCGTAAATCTTCAATGCTTCGTTTTAGTTTATAGGCAAAATTTATAAACTGCATCCTACTTTATAGTAAACCGCCTGATACAAAATAACACAATACCGCATAACAGTTTACAGAATATTCAGGCACGCAAATTTTAAGTCTAAGCCATTAACAAATATAAGATATTCTGCATTTCAGGTGACGTTTGAGAACGTTTCGCAACGTTTGGCGCATTTTGGCGATGTTTCCGCTACGAAAGAGAGCTGCGATTTTTGAAAATTCTTTATGATATAATAATTTCAGCGGACAAAAAAATTTTTCCGCATCAAAATGAAAGAAGTGATACCAATAAAGAAGCAAGTCATAAAATCCTAAACAAATGAAATGTACCGATATGATACCGGAATAAGAGTACCGCACATATAAAAAGTACCGAAAGGAGGAAGGATGTATATGCCGCCCCGAAAGCCGCAGCTGCACGGAGTCAGAACCGCACCCTTGCCGCTTGAGAACCGCAGTGTCAAAGAGCATCAACATTACCCAACATATTAGTCAGCATAGGCCTGCCCGGTACATCAGCACCGGACAGACCCACAGCATTTAATTATTCATACTTGCGAACGATCATTCTAATCTGCTCGGTAATATCCTGCTCCGCCCAGGTGTGCTCATCAACAGGCTCTTCAGAAAACAATTCAAGGATTTCAGCCTTTGCAGCGGAAACGTTTTGACAGTGCAGAAATAACCATGAATAGCGTTCATCGAGCATGACTTCATTCACCGTCATGACTCAACCTCCGATGATACTCCATAACGTTCACGCATTGATATCCTGCCGTCTATCGGCATAATAAATGAGTTGTGAATGATCCTGTCCATGATTGCTTCTGAAATGGGGCTTTTGCTTCCGGGATCAGGATTGATCCTTTCATACCATCCCTCCGGTTCATACTGTGTGCAGAAGATCATTGACCTTTTGCAGCGAGCCTCGGCGATTTCAGGCATAATGTACGATTCTGCAGGTGTAAGCCTGCGGATAAGCCATTCATCAAGGATAAGCAGATCAACTTTCTTGTATGCGTCAATCACCTTCTTGAATTCACCGTTATCTTTAGCAACAGTAAGTTCATCAAGCAGTTCAGGCATACGGATATATTTTACTGTCCTGAACCTACGGCAGGCAGAATTGCCAAGAGCACAGGCAATATACGTCTTTCCATTCCCCGATGCACCCTTGAGAATGATATGATACCCATCGTCAATGTATTTGCAAGTGGAGAAACGTAATATCTGTTTTTTGTCAAGGTGTCTGTCCTCAAGGTATTCAATGCTCTCAATAGTAGCGTTGCTCTCTGAAAAGCGTGCATTATGTATATATCTGTTAAGCTTATTCGCTTGACGTCGGTCCCATTCGCAGTCAACAAGCAATCCCAGACGTTCTTCAAATCCAGGACTTGAAAAGTTAGCATTATCCGCAAGCTGACGTTCCGGTTCAGAGGCAAAAGCGTTCATCTTCATGCTGCGCAAACGCTGCACTGTGGATATATCATTCATTGTCCGCACCTCCCTTTCTGAAGTATGCGGCTCCACGGGTAATGCCATATTTATTGCAACTGTCCTCGGCATCAGACTTTGCATCAGTATTTTCCGACGGCTGTCTGCTGTTCTTGAGAATGGTGGTTATTGTACGGATCGACGGTGCAGACGAGAGCGGGGTCATTCTTTCACAGGCGCTTTCAAGCTTCTTTTTACTATATTTTTCACCCGGTTTTACAAGACTGACACAGGACTTGTACCCCTGCTCGGGAGCCTTGCCCGTTTCCAGAAAATGCTTAAGAACCCGTCTTCACAAGCATATGCGCACGTCTTTTCGGCAAATTTTGCCGCAGACTGCGTTAAAAATCCTTGCCGGGCGAAAGCCCGCCTGCGGATTTTTGCCTACTCTGCAACAAAATTATGCTCGAAAATCCGCACACATTTCTTATGAAGACAGGTTCTAACAACGCTTTCGGTACATTTACCCACATCTGCAGACCAACGCCTGAATTCTTCTGCATTGTACCGCAGATATTTACGATGGTTTTCGGGCATATGATCGGGATTGACAACAGGCTGAACACTGTATTTTTCAAGCCTGTTATGTGACGTGACTCGGCTGCCATTGAAATAGACCTCAACCGTATTCTCCGTAAGACGGATCTGAACCTTTTCGCCGATCAGATCAAAGGGTACAGAGTATTTGTTGCGGCCGTCACTTATGAGATAATCGTTTCCGACAGCAGCCTGAGTCCATATTGCAGGCTCATATGGATGTGCAGGAAGAGAAAGCATAAACTCCTTTTCTTCATTCTCATATTTTCTTCATTCTCATATGTTTCTCTGCGGCTGCCGGATCGTTTCTGAAACGGCTTGTTGTTGATAACCTCAAGACGCTCCGCAACAGCTGTTTTAACATCAGAAAACGATAAGAACTTCTGCTCACGAAGTGCCGCTGTGATCCATGTGGTTGAAAATCCGACAGATTTTTCTACAAGTCCTTTATCCTGCGGCTTACGAACTCTTGCGGGAACAATAGCTGTTCCGTAGTATTCTGCAAGTTCACGATAACTTGCGTTCAGCTGTATTTCATAGCGTGTATTGGCTGTAACACCTGTTTTAAGGGTATCCGGAACAAGAATTTTTGTAACTCCGCCGAAGTATTCATAGGCATGAACATGGCAAAGCAGCCAGTTTTCCTGCTTCATAACCGTGCACGCTTCCACATAAATTATGCCACTGCACGGGAGCACAGCAACAAACAGATATGCCTTGTATTCTTCGCCCGTTACCGAATCATAGTAGGGTATAGTTCCGCCTGCCCAATCAACCTGCATAGTTTCCGCCCGGCTTATGATTGATACGCATTGTAGCCTTAGTGATTCTCGCCCGGCTGCGGTATTTGTCACCAAACTGCGTGCTCATGTACGGCTTATCTCCGTTTGCATAACAACGCTCGCAGTATTCGCTCCAGAGCAAGGTAAGTGTTACGCCCTTCTTGAAAAGCTCCCTGTGGATGTAGGCATAGTCCGGCTCGGCATAGGGAATGAATCCATGCTTTTTTGCAGAGTTGTTCAGAATCTCATCAAGTTTTTCATTTGTCATATCATCATCAAGCGGCCATGAGATACCATACTTGGCAGCATTCTCCAATACTGCCTTTACTGTCTGATGCGAACTGTGTACGCTGGTTTCAATTCGCCTTTGACTATGATTCTGGCTATGAAGCCGCAATATTTCCCGATAATCTATCATATCAGGACCTCCTAATGTTAGTAGTCACACTTCCGTGTGCCACTATCATTATACTACTGCATACTACTGCGGTTCATGAGCGGCAAGGGTGCGGTTCTGACTCCGTGCAGCTGCGGTTTTCGGGACGGCATATACAAAGGAAGTGACTATAAATAAATTTTGCAAAATGTATCATATTTCGCATCAGGCCGTTTATGCCACAATCCGCAGACACGAAAAAAACTGAAAAATCATATTTTCAAAAACAACAATGGAGTTAAAATACTTGATGATAACGCAGTCAATTTTCTGAAACCTAAGAAAATTTCAACGGAAATGTATAATTCGGCTTGTGAAGAAAACAACAAACTGCGAATACAGAATATTTTGCTTGTTTCGGATAATGAAAATTTACAGAAACATATTTCTGCAATTGAAAGTCAGATGCAGAAAGAAAAGACTGCTTCGGAAAGCTTTAGGTCAGATTCGAACATGTATTTTCACTTATCTCAAGAAAAGGACAAACGCATAAGTGAGCTGGAAAATCGTATATCCGATATTACTGCATTAGTTGATGAAAAGAACAGCCGCATTTCAGATTTGGAACGTGAGATAGCATCATTAAAGGTGCTTTGCGATAGTCAGAAATCTGAGATAACAGCACTTAAAGATAAATGCTCCGAACTGAAAGAAGCACTTGCTGAGGCAAAGGTCAGCAAGGGTATTTTCGGTCTTGGAAAGAGATAGCTTGCAACGTGTTGAAAGAAGAGATGCAACAATATTGCAAGGTATGGCGGGTCAGGAAGATAGCAAGCGTAAATTTTGTATCCCACAAAATCGTTTCTGAGGCATATCCCCAGCCCCATGATTTATGAAAGGAGCAGCTATATTTATGGCTAAAAGATATATAGAAAAGCATATAAGATTAAATGAAAAGAAAGATGATATTCTCAGAAGGAAAGCCGCAAAATCAAATGTGAGCATCTGCGAATACATACGCCGAACCGCTGTGAACGGCAATATTCTCCGGTATGACCTTTTGTCGCTGCATGACAATTTGATAAGTTTCAGAATGGTGGGAAACGAGCTGAACGCTATTGCCAAAGAAATAAACATTTACAGAAAAATAAGCGTCAAAAACATCAACGCTCTGAGCACGCAGCTTGACATTCTGAAAAGTTTCACAGAAAGGTTCCGCATTCCGATTCCCGAAATTGTCAGGAAGTGTGAAATTCTATGAGCAGAAATATCGTACGTCATCTGAGATTTTCAAAAAGCGAATATGAGGCTATTTACCCCAAAGCTGCATATCTGAAAATTCCCGAAGGTAGGTTCATTCGCAAAATTGCTGTTCAGGGAAATCTGAAAAGATATGATCTTTATGAACTGAGAAAAATCACAAGAGCATTTTATTGCTGCGGTGATTCACTTAAACAAATCAGAAAAATTGCCGAAATTGAAAAATCAGAATATCTGCCTGAGATAAATGGAGAAGTTTATTGAGAAAAATAAAAATGAAATTATTGCGCAGATTGCTGCGCTGTTGTCACAGCTTGTTGATAACAATGATAATCATCAGGAATCACCTGCTAAGAAAAATACTGAAAGTTCTTTTGAGATGCTGACGATAAAAGAGTGTGCCGCAGCAATAACCGGCTTATCGGAGCATACCATACGTCAGCTTGTAGCGCAGAAAAAGATTCCGTATATCCGAACAGGTAATGGTAAGCGTGGAAAGATACTTATCAGTAAAGCAACGCTTTTTGATTACATAAATAACATCAGATAAATAAAAATGTTCCCGGTGCAATATCTGCATTGGGAACGAAAAATTGTAGAACAATAATATGACTTTTTCTGTAAGCAAGCTTGGCTTTATGATAGTAAAGCGATAATATATAAATACAGAAGTGTCATAGATCTGAAATAGGAGGATTCAGATTATGGCAACAATAAGAAAAAGAGGAAACTCATATCAAATCAGAACATCGCAAGGATATAATGTTAACGGCAAACAAATAGAACGTTCCATGACATGGACGCCTGACCCTAAGATGACAGCAAAGCAGATTGAAAAGGAACTGAAACGTCAGACCGTGCTCTTTGAGGAAGCGTGCAACAATGGTTATCTTACCGCTTCAACAAAGTTTGAAGATTTTGCTGAACAATGGTTCTGCGATTATGCATCTATTAACCTGAAAACACAGACTATCCGTACATACAATGCATTGAAAAAGCGTGTATATGCCAATATGGGACATATGAGACTGGATAAGATCTCTATAAGAACAATTCAGAAATTTGTATCTGTACTTTCAGGAAACGGAACAGCCAACGACAAAGCAGATATGCCTATACCGGAAGGAGGACTTGCTCCGAAAACAGTACGAAATTATGTAACTTTTATTTCAACTGTATTTGATTATGCGGTCAAAATGCAGATGATACAGAACAACCCTTGCCGCAATGTTACTTTGCCCAAACTTATTGCTAAAGAACGTACTGTTTACACCTTGGAAGAGGTGCAGTCAATGCTTTCATTTTTTGAAAAGGAAAGCGAAGCCAACCTGAAATACGTTATATTCTTTTTTCACAGGGCTTCGCAGAGGAGAATTGCTTGGGTTGGAATGGAAAGATATTGACTGGGATAATCATCTGATATCTGTCAAAAGGACATCTGCATGGACAAAGGAAAAGGGTATATATACAGATACGCCTAAAACCAACAGCAGCTTACGCATTATCAAGGTTCCCGATGTAATTATTGAAAAACTGCGTGACTTCAGAAAAATGCAGAATGATTACAAAGATTCTATTGGTTCCAAATGGATAGAAAACGACCGTCTGTTTAATAAAATCAATGGAGAGCCTATGAGCTTGCGGTCACCCTACAAATTCTATGAAAAGTTCTGCAAAAGAACAGGATTACGATTCGTTAATATTCATTCGTTCCGTCACTTTAATGCTTCGATCATGATCCTTAAAGGTGTTGATGTAAAAACTGTGCAGGCATGCCTTGGACACAATGATGCTACAACGACTTTGAAGATCTATGCTCACTCGTTCCGCAAAGCACAAGCTATGGCAATGGACAGTGTAGCAGACTGCATTCTCGGAACGGACAATACAGACGGTCAGAAATTCAGATGAAACCATCGTTTTTCAGTATTTCAGAAAAAACGGACAAACAACGGACAGATCACTGCCTCATAAAAAAAGTCTGTAAAAACGGCTTTAGTACGTCGTTTTTACAGACTAATCATGGCAGGGGCAGAAGGATTCGAACCCTCGGCACGTGGTTTTGGAGGTGGTGTCCCTAATCGCTTGAAATCGACGTATTTACGCTGTTGGTGGCTTTGATGTTTGGGAAAATACGACGAATTTACGACGATTTATACTAAGAACCAATTAAAAACTGTACAAAAAATCGAGCATAATCTTGCATATATGGATTATGCGATGATTTTTTGTCTACAGTTTTATTGGTTATTAGTATTATACTGGACTACACAGCAATTTACGTTGTTTTGTATTAATAATCCAAAAAATCAACAAAACTATTATTATCCTCAATCTGTGATTCTACATCGTTTGAGGCTTTTATTTTCTGACACTTGTTATTCTTATTTGGAAAACACAGTTGAAATTACTTGATAATGTAAAAGAACTAATTTTACCGAAAACAAAAGATATATTTGTGCATTAGTTCATATATAGTTTACAGCATTTCAACAACAGTATCAATAGCTTCTATACACTCTTTTATCTTATCAGCATTCACCTTAACTTGTGCAGAATACACATTATAATATCCCTGCTTCATTGCAGATAATTTGTTTCCCATATGTGCACATACAACACCAGCTGTATTAAAATCTCTCAATGGTACTGAATACTGATTTATAAACATTTGCTTATCCTGAATAGATTGATCCCTTGCCACAAAATATTCAGGGTGCGACTTAAAAACTCCATATAGAACGGAAGCCGTTGAATCCGAAATAGCTCCGAATGCCCGTGCTGGTCCTTCAAACTGCGTTAATCTATTACCAATTAATAAATGAATCTGTGGAATTTCAATTTTTTGCTCCTTTGCCATAGCTGCATACGTCCATGAGCCATAGATGGGATGCGGTGGTTCCGTACCATGCAATAAAGCTACTAATGCTGACACTGCAGTTTTTGATGAATTATCTGCATTTATAGGAATCAACAATCTATCTACAGCAGAAATTGCAATTTGTGTATAAATACTAAAACTTGGATTAGTATCTACCAAAACAATACAATCATTCTCTGTATCATCATTTATGGATTGAATTAATCGTTTAATAATCTCTAACGTCCACTTCCACGGTTGGGCTTGTGGGGTAAGTGCTTTAGCCGATGCAGTTTCATTTATTGCTGGTGCCATAGGCTCAAGATTTCCATCGCCACATAACAAGTAAATGTTATTCGGCAACTGATTATTATACTCACTTACATTGATTACAAAGTCATCAATCTTTGGCAACTGTGCTCCACGTCCATTGGTAATAACAGTACTTAAATAACCTACTACTGACTTAGGAACGGATTCAGAACATAACCCTACTAATATATCTTCTCCTTTTTCACCTCCGCCCAATAACATCATACTTGAATTTGATTGGGGACATAAATCTATTACAAATACTTTTTTATCTGGATTTAACTCGGCATATCTTATAGCCAAGTGAAATGTAATTGTACTTTTTCCAACTCCACCTTTATTATTCCATAATGCATAACTATGTAATACTGACATATATATTCCTCCATTGTATATTTCTTGTCATAGATATATTCACGATATTCTTGTAATCATTTTATAAATATTCAATCAGCCCTTCTCCAATACGTTTTACTAAAACTATAACCAACGCATTCCCCATACAAAAATACCGCATTTTCTCAGGCATTCCCGTATCAGTCCAATTATCGGGGAATCCATTCAGTCGCTCGCATTCAATAGACGTAAGAACCCGTAATCGCCCTGTCTGGATATCCCTGACAACATGAGAAGCTCTTCCGACCTGCGTTTCAGAAGTAAGCATAGTCCGTGACGGCTTTTCCAGAGCATCGGGAAAGCCGACAGCACCCTCGGAAAACCAATATATGCTCCCATCTCTTCTCTGTCGCTGCTCGTTTTTCGCACCTTTTAAGTATATCCATTTCGCCATATCCTCTTCCTTAAGAAAAAAGCGTTCATCTATATCCCCCTGCTCCAGGATCCTTCCTAGAGGGATAAACGGCTCAACTCTCGGAATCACCTCGACAGAGTACACTCTGCCATTCATCATCACTCCGGAATTATACAAATACACCTTTTGAAGCCTTGAAAGAGTATCCATGTCCTCAAACTTCATCTCATCTATCCAATGGTCAACATAATCACGTTGATGTGATTCTATCGGAAACGCCTTTGACAAAATGCCATCTTCCATCACCTGTTTGTGCATAGCTTTCACGCCTTTGATACAGACTTGCTCAGCAAATTCCCGAAATAATCGTGTCCTGTTATGATATGCAACGATAAAAGTCCTGCGCCTGCGTTGAGCTTGGCCGTAATCGGCAGCATTGATGACACGCCATTCTACAGCATACCCGTTTTGATAAAAGCATCGAAGGATAAGGGAGAAATCTCGTCCGCATTGTTTGGCAGGAGACCGTATCAGCCTGTCAACGTTCTCCAAAATAACATAGCTCGGCTGCTTATCCCTTAAAATGTCATTTATCTGCCACCAAAGAACGCCTTTTGCACCCTCGATGCCTTTGGAATTCTTCTTCATTATGGAATAGTCCTGACAAGGGAATCCGCCCACTAGAAGGTCGTGATCGGGTATATCATTCTTCGCCTGTGCAATATCCTTGCAGACATAGTTAGGGCTGTGTCCAAAATGATAGGTGTAGCAATCGAACGCCCATTGGTCAGCTTTATGCGGCTCCCATTGGTTCGCCCATACTACTTTATATCTTTCAGAAGCTGCCTCAAGCCCCAGACGAAATCCACCAACTCCGGCAAATAGTTCGACTGTCCTTATATCGCCCATTTCATCACCTACCCAGATATACTATTGCTTCGTGTTATTTTATAAGCTCTAGTATCGTATTTACGCATTCATCGGTATTTTTCAGCACTTGTTTCTCCCAAAAGTGTATAGGGATCCAGCCCAATTCTTGGAGCTGAGCATCAACACGCTTATCTCTTGCCATATTCTCTTCAATTTTTTCTATCCAATATTCTCTGTTGTGCTTTAGCTTAGCTTTTCGTTCTTCCCAATTTTCGCCATGCCAAAACTCTCCATCAACAAAGACTGCGACACGATAACGAAGGATAGAAACATCTGGAGAACCGGGGAGCTTTTTATAATTTCTTCTGTACCGATAGCCTTTATGCCATATCTTCTTTGCAAGGATAGTTTCAGCCTTTCCGTTCTTAAGACGAACTTTGCTCATTCGTTTTCTTATCTCAGGTGTAGAGTCATAACTTTTAGGGTGTTTCATCTATAGTCCACTCCAAATAATTATATATTAAGTTATCTGAAAGAATTACTTCGCTGCTTTATTTGGATTTGTAGATTTCAATAAATCGAATATCTTGTTCTTGCAAATCAACATTTCTATTTCTATTTTTTATTACGATTTTATCTGAAGGTATAACATCAACTACCTTGCCCATTAGTGTAGTATAGTCATTTTTGGTAATAATAACCTTTTTGTTGACCCACTCTTTTGTAATTGGATTATCTATTGGATCAATTCTATGTATAACTTCCTTTTCTTCCTTTGAAATCTTAAAGTTTCCCGATGGCTTCAGTCCTATTATCATCATAGGAATCGTAAGTTGATTCATCATTGGTGGTAAATATCTAAGCACCTTTTCATAAGAACCACTTGCTGAATCTATATTAGCAATTACTTTCATCAAATCTGTAGCACATACATATATACCGATCTGTCCCTGAATGGCTTTTTTAACATGATTTAATTCACATGATAAAACAGGCTTTAATAAGTTCCAAGCAATTGCTTCTCCATGATTAAACGCCACTTCTACACAAAATGTATTATCACAAGCAAAATCTAATCTCCATTCAGTATTCCCTAACACACCCTTTGTATCGTTGAAAATATCAACTTCTGATTTCCATCCATCTATCCTTGTTAATCTGTCTTTTAGTAAAGAGTTTATGCTTGGTGTCAGCGATTTAAAAGCAGTATTTCTTTCTGAATGTTCTGCCTTTTTGATTAAGAAGTCCTTAATTAGATCATCATCTGTAATACTCGATATCACGTTTATAAACTCACAATACCGATTTTTCAAGATTGGATCTGACATTATTATCGCCTCTGCATGTCTATGTGAAAAAGTTTCGAAAATCATGTGACTCATCCCCTGATTTGCTTTTCAATATAAGTATTATTCAGCCAAAAACACTGCTTTGTCATCATACGTCCATCGGGAAGAGGAAGTTTATCGCTTCCGTCCTTGCCATGCGGCCTAACGTGTGATACCGGACTTTCTGACTGTTTAGGCAAATTATTGCATGCTCCACGAGGTGTCTGAACAAGTTTTACTCCCTGACGGATAGTATCAACTGTCCTCTGCCATACACGATGCACTTCTTCAAGGTCGTCATATGGTATATTCCAGAACTTTACTCTGTCCAGGACTAATTCTCCGTCATCGTTCTCTTGAAAGATAACAAAAAGGAATTTTGTCGGAGCAAGATAGTTATAAAGCTCAGAATCCTCCCACTCGGTTTCTTTACTCAGCTTGATAAAGTCAAATGTGGGGAATGACATATTCTCTTTTATTTTACCGTTGCGTTGTACTCTTATCGTTTTAGGAATGATGCAGGCTTTCTGAAATTCATCAGTATATGCGATTTTACCCGTTACCCCAAGCATTTTAGCAAGCAATACTTCATTAAGATTCTTTGCCGTGCTTTCAACAGAAAAATGCTGTTTCAATTGTGCCTGCGTTTTTCCAAAATAAGGACGGAGCTTATCAACGATAATATCTTCAAATGAACGAGTACGCAGCTGCTTAGGATCCTTTATCACTCGCTCATTCTCTGCATTACCAAATATGTACCTATTGAGTATCTGCGTCATATATGACGATTTAAGAGAATACGCTCTCTGCTTAGCAGGAATATCAGAAAACGGCTGCTGACGCACACTTGAAGAATTAGCACCCTTGGTACAAGCAGCAAGATAAAGTGTATCACCCTCAGAGATAAGATTTGCTTCTCCACGGCGCACTTTATCCATTATAATGCTCCAGTCACGCTCTATTATCATAAGATCTTCCTCGGGAAAGCTGAAAAGGATAGCCTTATCTATCTTAAACTCACCTTTGGGTATGTCTTTGATATGTTCATAGGACATTAAGAGCATAGTCTGGCTCTTATGCCAAAAAGAGCTTGTTTCAAAGGTCTTATCATACTCTTCCATATAGTTGATGATATTGCATACAAGACGTTCTTTAGCCCTTATATCTCCATTCTTTACTTTGATATATGGAGTGACTTTTAGCTCAACACCAGCCTCGGGAAAGTCAGGCTCTGCTTCGGAGTTAGGTGAATACCCATACCAGCTTTCTTCGATAACAGTACCGATAGCACCCTTTCCGGTAGATAGACGGCCTGTTTTGTCCACTTCTTTAAGTGGTATACCTATGACTTCCTGCGCTCTTTTCAGAATTTCTTCCTTAGTGGTGTATTTCGTTCCTTCCATAAAAGCCCCTCCTGCAAACAAAAAATGGACCCTATGCTATGTCGCATAAGATCCATTACAAAAGCATTATTTTTCAGCAGAGATAATACTATCTAGAACTTTTCCCATTCGGGTTATCATCGGAACAACAAGAGCATTGCCCATACAGAAATATCTCATTCTATCTGGCATACCCGTATTAGTCCAGTCATCATCAAATCCCTGCAGTCGTTCAGCTTCAACAGGTGTGAGCAAGCGCAAACTACCTGTATATGGGTCACATACGACGTGTGTTGAACGATTGAGAGTTGATTCACTAGTCAGCATAGTACGTCCTGGTCTATTCAAAGGATCTGGAAAAGCAATAGGGCCTTCAGAAAACACATACTCATGACCATCGGCAGATTTTCGGGGTATTTTCTTTGCGCCTTTCAAATAAACCCATTTCTGCATTTTTTCATTTGGGATATAGTATTTTTGCTCGGCATTTTCTACCACAATGTCCCGAAGAACGATAGGCTGCTCTTCCTGTTCTGTAATCTTCACGGTGTATATCTCGCCATTTGTCATATACCCTGCATTTTCAAATCCAAACGAGAAATTATCGCTTACCTCAACTATATCCGTACTTATCTTAGTTGATACTATTTTATCCGTTTCACTTAACGGAAAAGCCTTAGCCATAAGTCCGTCCCGCTTTATAATATCCTCTGAGGATAACAAAGCCATTCTTTTTCCATACTCTGTACCATTATAATATGCAAAAATAAATGTCCTTCTTCTACGCTGAGCTGCTCCATATAACGCCGCATTGACTACTCTCCACTCTACGCTGTATCCAAGTTCAGCAAGGCAGGAAAGAATTATGCCAAAATCTCTGCCCCTCTGCTTTGCTGGTGACTTCAACAGACGATCAACATTCTCAAAAATACAGAATGGAGGTTTCTTTGCTATGAGCGTATCTCTGATCTGCCACCAAAGAACGCCTTTTTTTCCTTCGATACCTTTTGAAGATGCAAGAGTGTGTGCAACGCTATAGTCCTGACAGGGAAATCCACCAACAAGAAGAGTATGATCTGGGATAGAAGCCTTATCAACTAAGCCAATATCATCACAAGTATGTGATTCACCATTTAGATTCTTACTATCGCCAAAGTGCTTTACATAGCAGTCATGCGCCCATTGTGTTCTTGCTCCTGGTTCCCATTGTGAGAACCAGGTCGTCGTCCAACCTGAATCAAGGCGCTCGAAACCAAGCCGGAATCCGCCGACTCCAGCAAATAACTCACATATCGTTTTTTTCATTGTAGCCCTCCTATGGTCATAATAGACCAGCTCGCTATATTACTTGGCAGTCTGTAAAAAATACTGTTAGCACCGACAGATGTCGGATCGTTGACTACCATTTATATTATATCATATCCAGACAAAAAAAGCAATTACAAAATAGTAATATTTTCAAAAACACAAAACAGCATCAACTGAACCATAATGATCAGTTGATGCTGTTATTAGCTTATATCTTATGTGCTTATTGTGTCTGAAGCGCAATGTCTTATAATCTCGATGCTTTTTTCAACTACTTCTGTCGAAATCCTGCACAGGAGCAAAGAAAGCCATTATACGGACTTTTCAATGTAAATAGACATCAGCACACGATAATGCTAACTGCTCAATTCGGTACACGCTGTGTTCCAAATGCGAACTGTTCAATTGCGAACACAGTGCGTTCACAATTCTTATAATTCGCTACACAATGTGTAGCTTTTTAAGCAATTATCCGACATATACAGAATTCAATCCTATTTAGTTATAACGCTGTTTCGTACTATATTATATGTTTTTTCAGCATAATCTCCTACTGAAACTCTTATTTTCTTTTTCATACATATCTATACTCCTAGCTCGCCCTTATATCCTGTGGACAATGGGACAATGAAGTCCTCAAACACCGTCAAGTGGCTTATCATCATTGTTTATTGTCATTTCCCTATTCGTGACAATGATAGGACAATTCAGGACAATGGGGACAAAGAACATACGATTTATAGTGTATCATCTTCTATAACGTATTTTGATAATTCTGAATATTTTATACCGGTAAACATATATAAAAAAGAAACACCCGACACTTCACGAATCGCATCTAATTCAGTAAAGTTAAAGCCATACTTAAAAGTTGAATCATATTTGTTTAAAATTGTTTCTTTATCATATAAAAAATCAAGTTTATCATTACTCACTCCAGGAAAATCAGGAGAATGAAGCGATTTATAATTTATCCCTTCAGGATGATCAATTGTTTTAAATTCACCAAGCCAATATCGAACGATATGAGATAACTGTATTTGAATAATACGCAATTCATCTGTGTCTGGGCATCTATCCATAATACCAAGGATCAAATCAAGGGTAGAAAGATTTAATACGTTATTATCTGAACGATCTGACAATGGACCCTCAAACTCTTTATAATTTAAATTTGTTAAGAAAAATTGATTACATCGCACAAACTTAATTATTTCTGGAATATCATTATTTATATCAGGACCATGTCTAAGACTTGCCCATCTTTGCGGAAGAGCTGCTAAGGTTTTCAACGTACTTTTCTTGCTATTGATATCTATCGATATTTCAGCATCATTAATTAAGTAATCAACTGTAACATTAAATTTTTTTGAAATTGTCTCTAGTGTTTCTTTACCCGGAACACTTCCGTTCTTCCAACGTGTAACAGTAGCCGGAGAAACCCCTAATTCTTTAGCAAGCATTCTAGGTTTAATATTGTTCTGCTCACATAGTTCTACATACTTTTGCCAAAACATACAAATATATCTTCCTCTCTTATGTGACTGTTTCACAAATTTATAATTATGCAACATAAATTAGCGTTTTTATATTGACATTTTACACATTGTAGCATATAATGTTCTAGAAGAAGCAAAAATAAACGCATTAAGAAAATCATACCACAATTTATAAAAAAAGTCAAGTAATACACTACCCCAAATAAAAATAATTAATTTTTGAAAAGGAGTTTGACATGGAAAACAAAAAAGATCATATTTTTCCCACACCGCTTGCCCCATCAAAATCTCCGCCGCCATTCCCGATAGGAGCATTGCCACCGACAATACAGGCTATGGTGAACTTCGTTTCCGAAACAACCCAAGTCTATCCCGATATGCCCGCATCAGTAGCACTTGCAGCATTATCTGTCTGCCTGCAGGGCAAAGCAAAGGTCAGTTTCAGCCCCTATTGGTCGGAGGAGCTTAACCTTTATATGCTGATAATAGCACCTCCGGGAGAACGCAAATCAGCAGTATTTTCAGCAATGACTTCACCGATAAACAAATTTGTCAACGAATACAATACACTTCACCTCATTGATGTGCAGACCTATTTCAATTCCAAGAAAATGCTTGATTCCAAGCTGAATAAGGCGATTGAAAAAGGTGAGGACAGTTCAGTTATCCGTGACATTCAAATGGAGATCAATAATTTGCAGCCTGTAAAGGAAATGAAGCTGATAACAACAGACGTTACTGCCGAAGCACTTGCCGCCATTATGAGCGACAACAACGACACAATGGGAATTATGTCACCCGAAGGAGGTATCTTCGATGTAATTTCGGGAATGTACTCCAACAGCATTATTAATCTGAACATATTCCTTTCGAGCTATGACGGCGAGCCTGTGAAGATAGACCGCAAATACGGCTCTGTCACACTTTCGCACCCTCTGCTAACTTTCGGGATATGCGCCCAACCGCAAGTGCTGAACAACGTCATATCAAATCAGCAGTTTATCGGAAAAGGTCTGACGCAACGATTTCTGTTCTGCCTGCCCGACAGTATGATTGGACACCGAAAGCTCATACAGGATATAAACGGAACAGAGGTCACAAAGCGGTACAAGGAACTTATCTACCGCCTACTGAATATGCCGCCTAACCCCGAGCAGTACATTGAGCTGACCTGCAAGGCAACAGATCTGTTTACCGCTTATGCGGACAAGATCGAATATCAGATGTCGGAAAACGAAAAACTTGCCGATCACAGAGAGTTTTTCAGTAAGCTGCCGGGCAAAACGCTGAGAATAGCAGGACTTCTTCACCTTTGTGAACATTCCCCTTCCAAATGTATATCGGACGAAACAATGTCCGCTGCAATAGAAATCTCAAAGTATTACGGACAGCAATATCTAAAAATGATGTGTGCGGATAATTATGACGACACTCCGCAGTTTGTCCTTGATAAAATGATAGCACACGCTTTGAAGAACGGCATTTCAACCATTTCCTTTCGGGATATAAAACGTTCCGTCCGCAAGCTGACAGATGAACAGGTCAAGGACGCTCTTGAAATGCTGACTGCTCACAAATACATATCATATGTTCCACCGGAACATAACAGCGGAAACAGGCGGAAGGAAAGCTATGCTCTTAATCCGATACTGCTCGAAAACGGTCATTGTCCCGGACAAACCGATGATCGTCCCCCCATTGTCCCGACCGAGTAACTCGGCAAAACCAATGTAAATAAGGGATTTTCCGACAATAAGATACTCCATTGTCCCAATGTCCCTTAAACATAAAAATCACAAAAGAAAGAGGTAAATCATTATGAATGCAACAAAGACAACCGCAGCACCCGTGGAAAACGCCCCTGTCCTCTACACACCCGAAAACATTATGGCAATTATGCACATCAGCCGCAGCAGCGTTTACAAGCTGTTCAGCTCCGAGGGCTTTCCTTCCATTAAGATGGGCGGTATCCTCCGCATCGAAAAGACCGCCTTTGAAAAGTGGCTGAACACCTATGCAGGCAAGTCATTCATTATCGGCTGAAAACCTAACGACTATTATATCGGGGCATATCCCATATATCCCGATACAGAAAGGAGAGAATCCAATGTCCAGGAAACTTCCCGAAATAAAACAGCGCAAGGACGGATATTTTGAGCAGAAGGTCACCATTTCGCCCAACAACAGAAAGTCCGTGTACGGAGCAACAAAAGCGGAAGTACGAAGGAAAGCCCGTGAGCTTATTGCAGAAGCATTGCGTTATGATATTTCCAACGTCAAAAAAATGACGGTATCAACGTATATGACCCATTGGCTCGAAGATATAAAAAAGCCCGAGCTGAAGCCAAGCTCATACGACCGTGTGGAGCAGTCTTTGAAATATCAGATATTCCCTGCAATCGGTCATATCCAGATAAACGCCCTGACCTCAAACGATGTTCAGAAAATGATAAACACTATCATCAACGAAAAATCCTACTCCACCGCAAAGAAGGCGTACAACAATCTGAACGCCTGTATGGAGCTGGGCGTTCAGCGTGGGGAAATTCTCAAAAATCCCGTCAAGGGTGTGAAGCTCCCGTCCTCAAAGACCAAGGAGAGAAAGGAGATCACTGCATACACTCCCGAAGAGATCGCCGCAATCGTGGAAGAAGCAAAGCGCACTTACAAGAACGGCGCTCCCGTTTACAGATACGGCTATCTGATTATTCTCATTCTGAACACGGGAATGAGAGAGGGCGAACCGCTTTATCTAAAGTGGAAGGATGTTGACCTTGAAAAGCGTCATATCTACATTCACGGAAATGTTGTGGAAGTGAAAAATCGTGCTGAAAATGCCGAGAGCAGTTACGTTCTTCTTGAACAGGACACGCCCAAGACAGACAAGTCCACTCGCTACATTCCGCTGAATGACAATGCTGTTGATGCACTTGAAAATCTCCGCAAGATCATTAAGGACAAGGAAAGAGTTATCGCCACAAAGAATCACACCATCACATCTCCCCGAAAGGTCTACAAGACGATGGAGTGTATTCTGAAAAAGTGCGGGATAACCGACAAGGAAAATCTCGTTCACGCCCTGCGCCACACTTTTGCAACAACGCTCATTCGCAATGGAGTTGACATAAAGGCTGTTTCGGAAATTCTCGGTCACGAAGATGTTTCAACAACTCTGAATACCTATCATCACGTCATTGAGCAGCAGAAGCACTCTGCGGTTATGACGTTAAATAACTTATACTGACTATCTTACATATCGGCGCTACACGCCCGTTTCCCCTGAATGATATTCCGCAGGAATATCAAAAGCCCTCGGCGTTTGAGAGCAAGTTAACCAAAATTCAGTCAAGATCACCTGGGGCAGCATTGCCCCGGCGAAATTGACGGCTCGGAATTTTGGTATAACTTGCTCCACCAAAACGGAGTTTGGGTGGACGAGCCGCCCTCCTCAACTTCCAATTTTTGCCTACCACCCGACAGAAAGGAGAAATGCAAATGGCTCACTTAGAAAAATATACAGCAGCCGCAGCAGGGCATATGTTTGCCCATTACGACAGGTCGCATTCAAGCAGTACAAGCAATATTGACGAAAGCCGCACACACCTGAATTACAACCTTGCAGAAAAAGATCAGCCCCTCTCTTGCCTGGATTTCCTGCACAAAAGAATGAGCCAGATCAAGGTTTTGAAAAGGGCGAATGTTAATGTAATGTGCGATTGGGTGGTAACTGCACCCGAAGATTTGACAGAGGAAGAGCTTCCCCTTTTTTTTGATGAGTGCTACAAGTTTCTGAATGCCCGATACGGAAAAGAAAATGTAATATCCGCACCCGTTCATATGGACGAAACCTCGCCGCATTTACATTACAATTTCATTCCCGTGGTGAAAGATAAGAAAAAGGGAATCCCGAAGCTCTCCGCAAAAGAATGTATTACCCGAAAAGATCTGACCACTTTCCACACCAATCTCACAAAGCATATGACAGCCATATTTGGTAGGGACATTGGAATACTCAACGGAGCGACCATTGGCGGTAACAAGACAATCAAGCAGCTCAAACAGACAAGTGCAAATCTCAAAGCATTCAAGGCAGTCCCTATTGAAGAAGAAAGCTCTGCCGTGTATAAGCTCCTCGGAAAAGATAAGGTAGTCGTAAAACGTTCAGAGCTTGATCGTCTGAACAAAGCTGTTGAGGACGCACAGCTCATATCAAGCAATCAGGATTCCATAATGGCCGACCTTACCGAACAAAAACGCAAGGCAGACCGCAAAAATGAAAAAGCGGAAGAGCACCTTCGGGCTGCCGAAGAAAAAGCCGACATCATCATATCAGATGCAAAGACCGAAGCCGACAATATGACCTCTGCGATATGCTCCGAGAAATCTGAATGGGAGAAGAAACGCTCCGAACAGCAGCTTGCTCTCGACAACCGTGAAAAGGAGTTGTCGGAAAGGTCAGAGGAGCTTGCCAAAGCCGAACAGCTTGTAAATGAGCAGGCTGAGATAAACGAAGCATCTGCCGAAAGAAACCTTGCCTTTGCAGCTCAGCTTGAACAGGCGGGACTTCTCATTGAAGAAGAACGGCGTGAGCTGATGAATCAGAAGAACAGTCCTCACGAATACTACGGCGAGATCATTTTTGAGAAAAATGTTGAGCTGAACAGCAAAGAAGCGGAAATTGCCGACCTTTGCAATACCATATCCGAGAAAAACAGCAAAATTGCAAATTTGGACGCACTTAATGATGAAAAGGAAAGCAAAATACAAACTCTAAACTGTAGGATAGTAAGCAACGAAAACGCACATAATCAACGGCTGTCTGATGCATTGGAACAACAGGAGCATATCCTCACCGAAAAGCACGAAAAAGAGGTTTCCGAACTAAACGGGAAAATCAGCGTATTGGAAACTACACTCAAAGCTCTGACGGACAAATTCAACGAAGCTATGGCTTTCATAAAGGAACTTTGTATGTCGGCGGCAACGCTTATATTTGCTAAGAACGAATGCAGGGCTGACCTGACTAACCCCCAGCGAAACGTTATCGACGCTATATGCAATGCAGGCTCTGCACTCTGCCGCAAATTTGGAAAGACCGAGCTTGCAGAGGAAATAGACACTAAATACGGCTTGGGTGACAGCATAGCCGAAGAATATGAACGTCTGACAGAAAAAGACAGAAGCCAATGCCGCAGCAGCGAACCCAGCTTATAATGAAAACGCCGTCCGGACTTATGAACGGACGGCTCATTTTTTAGGAGATGACAATATGAACATTTTTGAAGAAGTTAAGGCGGCTGTGGATATAAACACCGCCGCCGAATACTACGGGCTGAACGTAAGGAAGGACACTGCCCTCTGTCCGTTCCACAACGAAAAGACAGGAAGTTTGAAGCTGTACCACGACCATTTCTACTGTTTCGGCTGCGGAGAACACGGGGACGTTATCAAGCTCACGGGCAAACTGCTTGGTTTATCGCCCATTGACAGTGCTAAAAGGCTTGCCAGTGATTTCAATGTCCTTATCAACTACGATTTAAAGCCCAAAGAACAGGAGCACTGTAATCCTACACCTCAAAGGGCAGTTACATATAAAGAACAAGAAAATAGGGCATATAAGCTGCTTGACAACTATTGTAAGTATCTCGAAGCCTGCCGAATACAGTATGCTTCCCACTCCCCAGAGGAGCATCTACACCCATTGTTTGTGACCGCTCTGTGTGAGTTGGAGATGTTCAGATACTATCATGATCTGTTTATCTATGGAGATTTTGAGAAACGGAAGGCGTTTATTGAGGAGCATGCGGAGCTGCTTGACAGAATAGCTCACATTAACCCCAGGAATGTCGCCTGACATATATACAGCCCGTATCACACCAATTTTGATGTGATACGGACTGTTTGTCGTCAAAGAAAATACCCACCGTTGTAGTGAATTTGCGTACTGTTTGACAGCAAATAACACGACAGCAAAATAAAAAAAATCCCTATAATACGTCATTTCAAGGCATCACACTAACACAAATTTCTACGACAAAAATACGACAGTTTTCAGCGGAAAACGTACAAAATCGTACAAAAACACCGTCCGAAAACGCATTCAGCACGAAACAGCACAATTTAACAAAAAGCCCTCAAACGACGTACCTACGACGTTTGAGAGCATTAAATTTGGCAGGGGCAGAAGGATTCGAACCCTCGGCACGTGGTTTTGGAGACCACTGCTCTACCAGCTGAGCTATACCCCTAAAAGTAAAATTGGTGGGCCATCGGGGACTCGAACCCAGGACCGACCGGTTATGAGCCGGTTGCTCTGACCAACTGAGCTAATGGCCCTTTAAAAAATCAGCAGCTAAGTAATAACTTAGCTGCTGACACAAAGGGTGTCGGCGCAGCCCTATTTTCCCAAGACGTCGCCATCTTAGTATCTTCGGCGTGTATGAGCTTAACTTCTGTGTTCGGAATGGGAACAGGTGGA
>ENA-ORNF01000337-ORNF01000337.1-human-gut-metagenome-genome-assembly--contig:-NODE-337-length-49200-cov-8.462428_pt1 | contig 49200 bp, 43 predicted proteins | sample MGYA00242110_ERZ509012 | MGnify/ENA primary metagenome ERZ509012 (study PRJEB26280, sample SAMEA2338714) | human gut metagenome | biome: human gut; feature: human-associated habitat; material: faeces... | reverse complement strand
CTGCCAATCTCTTCTGCCCGGGCAGTAAATCCCGGTGCAAGAAACAGGCAGGCACAAAGTACTGCTGCTAACACATTTGTTTTTTTGATAAATTTCTTCATAATACTCCTGACTTCTTACTTTTTCTTATTCCGATGTTATTGATTCCAGTGAAGGCGGTGAAGCTCTCCCTCTAATTGCATATTAGAAAATTGATTCTGCCGCAATGCCTCATACAGCACAATTGCAACCGAATTGGATAAATTGAGCGACCGCGTCTCGCCGATCATCGGAATCCGCACACAGGTGTCCGGATTGGCTTTTAAGATCTCCTCCGGAATCCCGGCACTCTCTTTTCCAAACATAATGTAGCAGTCCGGCTCATAGGATACCTCGGTGTATACATGTCTGCCCTTCGTCGTTGCCATATAAATTTTAGCACCCGGATTCTTCTCGCAGAAATCTTCCCAGTTGACATAGGTGGTCACATCCAGTTCGCTCCAGTAATCCATGCCCGCACGCTTGATTGCTTTCTCATCCAGATGGAATCCCAGCGGTTCGATCAGGTGCAGTCTTGTCCCTGTCGCCACGCACGTTCTGCCGATATTTCCGGTGTTTGCCGGAATCTCCGGCTGGTGTAATATAATATGCATAATTCTCCTTTTCGTTCTATTGCTCAATTAATATATTACTTTATTACCTTTTTCCTTATCTAACTGATACAGGATTTTATCTATCTGAGAAAATGCAATTTCCGGGCACTTCTCCTGTTGATACTCCCAACAATCTTTTATGTACTTGAGATAGAGCTCTGTCAGCATGGGGATCTTCGTCATTGTTTTGGGATAATCCATAGCATAAAGCTCCCGATACGCCCTCTGATCAATAATGGGGAATATCTCCGGGTAATAAAAATGCAATACCGTACTCGCCATTGGAAGCTGCATTCCCTTCGTTTGCAGTAATTTTTCTATAACCCTCTCTGTCTTTTCATCCGTCAGTATCTGTAACGGGGTTTTGATCTCCTTTAATGAAAAGATGGCATCTATCAATTCCTCTGTCACCTGCGGTCGGCGATTCATCTTCCACAGGACGATCTCGTTAATAATATCCCTATTTTCCCGATAATCACCGGCTTCTGCTGCCGATATGCGGTTCCGGATATCTGTTCCGTCATCATATGTAAAACGGCTAAGTACTTCCTGATAATCCATAGTTCACCTCAATTTATCTGTCTTCCTTTATATCAATCATAAGCTCACGAATTCGTGCTATCGCACTTTATATCCTGCTTTGCAGGATATTCGTCCGCTAATGAGTCCAGAAGCTGGCTCAGGGACCCGGTATGCAATTAAGACTTGAATTCATTCCTAATTCCACGGAAAATATAATTTTTAATCCCTATATTCCAGTCCAAAATAATCCATGTATACCTTAAATCTATCCTGCGCAGTCAGACAGGTATCCATAAGATATCCCTGTTCGTTCTTCCATTCCTTCAGACCCCGATAGTAGAATTCCTTTATATCATCCTCGATAATAAAAGGGGTAATTCCATTACGGAGACACTCCTTAAACATAATTAATCTTCCAACACGGCCATTTCCATCCTGAAAGGGATGTATCTTCTCAAATTCATAATGAAATTGTATTATTTCCTTCAACGTCTTTTGTTTTGAAAGATTATATCTTCTTAATAAGTTCCGCATTTCTCCGGATACATCGGCAGGCTTTGCTGTTGCGCTTCCTCCGACTTCATTTTCAAAACGCTTATACTCACCAACAGCAAACCACGTTTTTCTACTATCTGAAGTTCCGGATTTCAAAATATAATGTAACTGTTTAATAAACGCTTCACTCAGGGGATAGTTTGCCAACTCTATTAATTGATCAATGCATCGGAAATGATTGGCTGTTTCAACAATATCATCCACATTCACAACTTCATCCTGAATTCCAATCGTATTTGTTTCAAAAATATATCTGGTTTGATCATGGGTCAAGCGGCTGCCTTCCATATGATTCGAATTATATGTCAGTTCGATCTGAACCTTATGATAGATTCCTCCCGGTATCCCTGCTTCCTTTTCCATTTTTAATCTGGTCAAAAGATCATTTGCTATTTTTTCCGCTCGTTTCTTTCTGACCGGCTTTACGGCATCCTCCGGAATCCTCCATGTTTTCCCATCAAGAATTACGCCCGGAATTTTTCCATGGGCGCAATAATTTCTTACACTTCTTTCTGATAAATTCCATTTTGCAGCTATTTCATTTACATTTACATATTTCATACACAACCTCCGCAAAACTGCTCACCGGAAATATTTTATCACCATCGGCAATATATCTCAAGCTTTTTACTCTTAAAATTCATTTATATTTTGCCGATAAGAGTCGCTTAATTCTTCCGCTGCTTCCTCTACGTAAATGCGTGCGTTTTCCAGATTCCACCGGATCTCTTCTTCGGTAACGGCACGTTTTACTTTCCCGGGATTGCCGACGACCAGGGAATTATCCGGGATCTCCACATTCTGCGTCACCAACGCTCCGGCACCGATGATGCAGTTTTTCCCGATCTTACAGCCGTTCATCAGAATGGCTCCCATACCGATCATAGTATTGTCGCCGATCTTACAGCCGTGGACGATCGCACCGTGTCCTATGGTCACATGATCTCCGATCTCCACCGGATATCCGCTGCCCAGATGCACTACCGCATTGTCCTGAATATTGCTCTCTCTGCCGATGACAATGGAGTCCCTGTCGCCCCGGACCACCGCATTGTACCAGATTCCGCTGTTTTCTCCGATCGTCACATCTCCCTGCACCACCGCACCGGGCGCTATAAATGCTGTATCATGGATCTGCATATATTCTCTGCTCCTGTTCTGTTCCTGTTTTGTTACAATTTTCTTTCCTATAACATACAGTTTATCACATTTTTTCTGACCAATATCATATAATTTACAACATTTTTTCTGACCAATAATTTATAATTTGCGACATTTTTCAATCTGGTAGGAAGTAAATAATTATTATATTTCGGTTTCGTATACGGGGTTCTTTAGTTTTCAAAAACTATTGCATCTTTCAAAAAAGAAAGCACTCCTGAAAATAATGAGGTGCTGTAACGAAGGTTTTGAAAGCAAGTGGTAAAGACAATCGGTACGGTATATTGCAGAAAATCTAAAAATCATATTTGGAGGAAACTGCAATGAAATCATTATTTGAGCAAATAGGCGGAACTTATACACGGGTTGGAGATTACTTTCTACCCGATTTAAAACTGCCCGAAAAAGAAAACAAACCTATCGGCGTATGGGGACAGCGGCACAAACGATATCTAAAGCAAAATCATAAAGTGATGTATATTAATTTGCTCACAAGCGGTAAATTGAACAGCTATCTTGCCGATATTGACAGACAGGCAGAAGATATGTTTCTTCGGTTGGTAAAAGAGCTATCTGAAAAGGAAAATGTAACCGAAAAGCTAAAGGCTGAAAATCAAATGGAATGGGTTGCTCAGATGAACAATCTTCGTAGCAGCGCCATAGAAATCGTAAATCACAATATAATTTACAGTTAACCGAAACGGCGGCAGTGAGAATTACACCTCTCTGCCGCCGTTACTTTAGTCATCATCTTCGTCGTTCGACCAACCGGATATAATATGCAATTCCCCTGAATCCATATCCATTGCCATATTGTCTCCCATTCGCATCAATAAATCTCCGTCAGAATCTATTGCCATATTATCAGAGATTGAATGAGCAAAATCGCCATCTTCATAATCAAAAAAATATTTACTCATAAATTGTATCTCCTATCTGATTGTTAATCTAAATATAGTTTCATTTTTTCATATGAATCAACAGTATTATTATCGTATGTGTTAAAATCCTCTGAAAATGTATTAAGACTTCCGGTTGGATTTATAACGATTTTTGTCATTTTCAAATAATTGTCATAGTATACCCTTAACACGGAGTAAGCTTCCTCATACTTTTTAGGTGGATTTTTCAACTGTTTCATTAAATCGGCAACTTCGGATTGGTTAGTTTTTATTTCAGAAATACTGTTGCTGAAGTTTTCATCTGCAAATAACTCGGAAAGTGCATCATTAAAATCATCGACAAATTTTCCGTTTTTCATGGTATATTGATCTGTTTCACTATTTCGCTCTTCATAAATAGTATTATACCACACGCTTTTAATAAGGTTTCCGGCATTTTCCGCTTTGGCGGCTCCATCAAGCATTGTATAAGATGCATATTCCATATTTGAATAGTATTCAGTTTCTTTTGCTTTTTGTAAAATGCTAAATCCAAAAACACAGACAGCAATTAGGACAATTACAACTACAGATATGATAATACCCTTGTTTTTCTTTTTTTGCCTCTTTTGTCCGATAGTTAAATTAGGGCATCCACAATTAGGGCAATCAATCAATTTAATTTCATACTCTGTACCACACTCTTCACACATTATTGGATTTTGTTGTGAAAAATTAGATTTGCAGTGAGGACATACTATTGCTTTTTCGCTGATTGTTTCCCCACATTTCGGACAAGTTGTTAATCCCATTCCAACATCCTCTTTTCTTCTTATTCTTCAAAGTACCCGTTTTGCTGGCAAACCTGACGTATTGTGTCAGCAAATATTGACCTTGATTTTTTATTTTTGTCGGTATTATAGTTTTTCTTTTCTATGTACGTCTCTCGGACTTTTGTCCATAAAGAATTATCTTTGCAAAATTCTATTTTTTCCGGTAGCAGGTAAAACCCATCTGATTGCTCCACCCAATAGTATGAATTTGATTTTTTGTTAAACCGGATATACTCTTGCTGATTGTCACCGTAATTATTTACGATTGCAAAATCACAGCTATTCAATATTCGGGAACTTTTTCTGTCTTTAACTTTAATTGTAAACACCCGTGTGCTGTCCTCGCAAAAATCATAATGATATTTGTATGCATATTTGTTAAATGCTTTCATAAGTATGTGCTTGATTTTTTTAGCAGAATATTCTTCATCATCGTCATTAACCATGATATTCACATCAAAATCAAAACCAATATTGCTTTTCACATCGCAGGTTACCATATTTCGCTTTACACTACCGATAAATTCGTATTGAAATGTAAAATAGTTTCTAATCTCGTCTTGTACCAATCCAATCAATTCTATCATTTGATTTTTTAGCGGTGCAATTTCATTTTTCGAGACATATTGAAAATGATACATGCTTTTCCCTCCGTTTCTTAGTATAGTTTTTTAAACTTTGGCAGTTGCTCTATTAAAGCATTTATTTCATCGTCGTTTACTTCTGTGTCAACATAAACGGCAATATTATCAACATCACAACTAAACCTATTCGTTCGTCCGGAATCTATTACTCCGCCAAGTTCATTACAAATGCAATATGTATCTGCACCCACCTCGCCTATAATTTCTGTATTATGTTGTATTCCAAATTTTAATATAGCAATTGCTCTGTCCTTATATTTGTCCAAGTGTTCTAATGCATATCTTAGACAATTATTTATTATCGGGTTAATTGAATAATATGTAATAGAATCAACTTGTTTTTCTCGCTTGACATGACTTCCCGTTAACATATATTTATATGGTTTTATTTCAAGTATTGAATTGAATAAAGTATCGCTATCCAACATTATTTCTAAATATCCACTTTGGCAAAAAATAGTATCATTTGAAGCATAGTGTCCGTTTGATAAAAACATATTATAAGAATCATAAATATCATCGAACAGATCTGCATCGTTCATACTCGCAACAAGTCTTGCAAACTCAATGCTGTTTTCAAAATTAACCCATGTTACGCCTTTATTTTTATTAAACTCAAAGTGATTATGGTACCATTTCAACTTTATTCCATATTCGTCATAGAGATATCTAACACCGTTAACGGAATGATATTCAACTACGTAATCAAGGAATGTTTTTCCAAATTCATCTGTTTGAGTAAGGATTGATTTCCCATCCTTTGCAAGCAAAAGGTCGAATTCTTCTTTATATAATTTAGGATTATCTTTGTATGCATAATATCTGAAGCCTTTGTTAAATGGCACATTATCTCTTTCTATCGGTAATTTATATGCATCTTCATCTAATAATCTTGCTAATGAAACACCGAATATTTTTTCAAGAGGAATAATAAACTCATATTTCAGAGGTCGTTCATCTTTTAACATTTTTGAAAAATTCGATTTTTCCTTATTTGCAAATTTATATGCGTCTTGTCCTTTGATTCCTAATTCGTGTGCAATATTAACCAGCAAGTGGCTATACATCTTTATCCCTTTTAATTCCATGTAATGGTCAATATTGTTTTTTAAAATTCCCATAAGTTTACCTCCATAACTCTTATCTATTTACATTATACCATAAGCGCAGAGAAAATAGTAGTCATTTAAGACAACTTTTGTGGTCTATTTTGACTTTAATCAAAAATCATGTTAAAAAGCATATGGTCAAATTTGACAACTAATTTGTGACATTGCTTGAAATGAAAAATAAGATTCATTTAGCTACTCCGCCAAGACACATGTATTTGATTTTTGCAAAACAATTTATTATTCCCTTATTTCCGAAAAATATTCAAAACTTTTCTCCAAAGTATTGACAAACATATGTTTCGCAGAGCTACAGCTGAATACTCAATGTTCTTTTAATGAGAATTGCGGCACAAGCCGCCCAATGCCTGCGGATATGCTAAGAGAAAATACCTCCGTCCGCACTCTATGCTTTTTGGTACTGTCAGCGAGTGAACGGATGAATAAACAGTCCCGTCTTTGAATTTCAGAGCCGATACATAGTTTCATCATTTTGAAGCGAGAGCAAAGCTCACGCCGATTTTTGATGTCTCTGTGTATCGGCTTTTTGTTTTGCCGATTAACAACTGAATGACCGTTTGAATGAGATACGATTTTGCGATGATACGAGCGAAACAACACTGCTGAAAATGGCAGGGGCAGGAACGACATTCGGGTAAAGCGGCAAAGAGAGTTTTCGGGAAAGGAGGAGCAACGGCGTGAGTGAGCTTTTCGTGCTTTGCACGGAAATGAGCGATACAAAGTTTGTGACGACGACGTCCACAGGAATAGCGAGCATCGGATTGTGACCCCACAATCCCAATCCGCACCACTTGAGGGTGCGGACTAAGCTCAGGGAATACCCCCGTACAAAGACAAAACACAAGAATGGAGATGATATTTTTGAACAAAGAAAACAATGCAAAAGTTCGTATCAAAGTACGGCTGACCGAAAAAGAAAATAAAAAACTGAAACGCTGTGCGGCAGCGTGTGGACTATCCCAAGCGGTATTTATCCGCCAGCTTTGCAAAGACAAGAAGCCTAAATCACAACCCCAAAAAGAATTTTGGGAAGTGCTCGAAGCACTCTACGCAGTCCATAACGGTTTCAAAAGCTGTGCAAGATTCGAGCCTTCTGCTCTTGAAATCTGCAAGGAAATCGAAGGTCTGATCCTCGATTTACAGGAGGCGGCATAATGGCTACGACAAGTCTATGGCATATTGAAGGTCGATTGAAAGACCTTATTGCCTATGTGGAAAACCCGGAAAAAACGGTGGCGAGAACCGCTGACCTGCAAGACCTCTACAATATATTTTCCTATATCAGCCGCCCCAAAGCCACCGATCAGGGAGAGTATGTTTCGGCTATCAACTGTCTCAAAGAGATTGCATTGCAGCAGATGATTTTAACGAAAAAACAGTATGGCAAGGAAAACGGATATATCGCTTGGCATGGGTATCAGAGCTTCAAACCCGATGAGGTCACGCCCGAACAGGCGCACGAGATCGGCTTAAAATTGGCAAAGGAAATGTGGGGTGATCGCTTTCAGATTATTGTCACCATCCACCTTGACAAAGACCATCTGCACAATCATTTCTGCTTTAATTCTGTGTCCTTTATCGACGGAGGGAAATACAACTATTCCAAATCCGAGCTAAGAAAACTCCGAGATGTATCCGACCGTATATGCAGATAACACGGTCTATCCGTCATAGAAAATCCGCACAAAGCGCCGTCAAGGCAGGTGTGGCTTGATGAGAAAAGTGGCAAGCCAACAAGATATAATGTGTACCGTGAAGATGTGAGAGACGCTATCAATTTCAGCCGCGTCCCTATTATATGGAGGATTATCTGCGGCGAAAAGGATATATTACCGACTTCACCGGCAAGCATTGGAAGATACGACTGCCGCAGTACGAGCATTTCACAAAGTATATCGGGCATACCGAAAACTTCAAGACTTCCTCTAAAAATTACCGAAGCAAAAAGCGTGTATGCAACGATAAGGAAAAACGCCGAGTATTTGAAGATACGCACCCTGCTATCGTAGACAGGCATATCTTTGAAACGGTGCAGGAAATCCGCAAACACAAACGCCGACCGACTGCAACGGGAAAAACCAGCATGTTTTCAGACAAGGTATTCTGTGCGGGCTGCGGAGCGAAGCTGCATTACTGTACGGCAAATGCTTTCACGGAAAATCAAGACTTTTTCGTTTGCTCCAATTATCGCAGTAATACGGGAACCTGCACGGGACATTATATTCGGGAAGTTACTCTAAACAGGCTTGTATTTCGGCACATTCAAGGCGTACTATCGTATATTCAGCAGTTTGAAGCGGTCTTTGTCAAAAAAGAAATGGAGAAAGCCACCGCCGAACGCCTGATGTCGGTAGAAAAGGCAAAGGTGGATATCGTAACGCTTAAACGCAGAGACGAGGATTTGGATACTCTTTTCAAGCGAATCTACGAGGATATGGTATCGGGCAGACTTTCAGCGGAACGATTTGACAAACTCTCTTCCGAGTACGAAACAGAACAGAAGAATGTCAAAGCGTCAATTCTTGATTTACAGGAACTGATTGAAAGCGGCGAGCAGGAACGGCACAATCTTCAGCAGTTTCTGAAGAATGTACGCAAGTACACCGATCCCGAAGAACTGACGGCGGAACTCTTAAACGATTTGGTTGACAAAATTGTGATACACGCTTCTGACAAGAGCAGCGGTCACAGAAAACAGCCTAAAGGCGCAAAGCGGCGGCACAGCTTTCGCTGTACCGGCACCTTACATAAATACTTCGTTATCGCACCTCGGCTAATGAAGCGCTTTCTCGTTTTAAATATACTATTTCCGACTTAAATCTCCCGCAGCGCGAACTTTAACACGACAGGTATTACCCGGATAGTATGCAAGCGGTACATCCTCTACATCTATAATTTCAATCGTATCAGGAATCGCTCCTGCCTCACAGGCCAGCTTTGCTGCTTCCTCTTTTGCCTTTTGCAATGCTGTTTCACGAGGAATCTCATTATAATCAACTAATTGCTCATAGTTACCGGATACTTTTGAAATAGCGGCACCAATCGCATTAGCAACACCACCCTGCTCCGGTTTTCTGACAATACTGGCACCCTTTAAATTGTCAGGAACAATTATAGAACCTCCGCCTACAAGAATGACATCCGCATCGTCTGAAGACACCTTCATGGCATCCAGAGAATCCTCTACCATAGCTTGTATTGTTTCCATAGCTTTCATGGCAAATTCTTCATCTAAATGAGCAACCTTCGCAGGATCTCCCAGATTTGTCATGCCAAGGCGAACGGCAATATCCGTAGCTGTACATATTTTACCTCCAAAACACAAAGCTTCTTCTGTAATTTTGAATCCAACAGAATCCGGGCCTACTGTAACGGTACCGTCTGGAAGCGAACGTACGATGGATCCTCCGCCCAGTCCGATAGAAATAACATCCGGCATACGGAAATTCGTGCGTACACCGCCAATTGTAACCGCAACTCCGGATTCTCTGGGAAAACCGGTCTGAATCACTCCCAGATCCGTTGTCGTCCCACCGACATCAACAACAATTGCATCTTTCTGCCTGCTGAGATAACCGGCTCCACGAATAGAGTTAGTGGGTCCACAGGCTATTGTAAGAATCGGGTATTTCCGCGCATATTCCATGGTCATTAATGTGCCATCATTCTGAGACAGGTAAACATCCGCATTTGTAATTCCTTCTTTTGCAAGCGATTTTGCAAATCCTTCGGTAAAAGCCTCCGCAACCTGATATAATGCTGCATTCAGAATCGTTGCATTTTCCCGCTCTATCAACCCCATTGAACCGATTTCACTGGAAATAGATATATGGACATCATCTCCCATAACTTCCCGGCACAATTTTGCGGCTTCCTGTTCCTGATCATTACGAACCGTTGAAAATACACAGGATATCGCTACGGAATGAATCCCTTTTTCTTTTAATCGTGAAAAAAATGCCCTTGCTGCTTCTTTATCAAGCGGAGAAATCTCCTTGCCGTCATATTCATAACCACCGGGAATTACGCTGACTTCTGCCGCAATATGTTTTAAGTCTTCTGCCCAGTCTGCCATAGGCGGAATCCCCAGTGTTGCCGGAGCACCTAACCGAAGTACTCCGATTGGTGCCAGATGTTTACGTTCTACAATAGCATTTGTACACTGAGTCGTACCTAACATTGCCTGACCAATCATGGCAGGATCAATACCAGATTCCTGCAATACTGTTTTTACGGCATGAAGAATACCGTCATATACATCTGCAGTCGTATGACTTTTTATGGAAGCTATTACTTTCAGATCCTCATCAATCAATACAGCATCTGTATTTGTACCACCTACATCAATACCAAGCTTATACATTTGCATTTCCTCCTTTGCAACGTTTTTCTAATGGAATGTAATCTGTATCTATGCCAAAGTAACGCGGCCCGACTAATTCAATTCCTTCTCTGGTACGCCACAAAGGAAAACATTTCAACCCTACGACCATCACGCGCTTTCCGTATTTCAATGCATCTGTGGGAATCGGCGTAAATGTCTCAGAATCGACAACACAGATCAAATCCGGTACCGTAGCAAGAATTTCGTCGTCTATCACTGCAGAGAGATTTTCATTTTGAAACTCCACATATGCATTTTTGCCCTTGTAATCTCCGATACCGTCCAGAATAATCTTTCCAAAGTTGAACGCCCCTCTGACTTCACGTTTTACATCACTGATTTTTCCCTTGAATAAACGGAAACCTTCTGTAATCTCCAGGAATTTTTCCTCAGGAGAACTATCCGTACACTCTTTTACCATACGGATTGCAGAACCTAATTGCTGGCTTCGGGTAACTATTCCCTTAACACCGTATTGTTTCATAAATGCTCCTTCCATAGGATAAAGAGAAACCGAAACAGAACCTCCACAGGACATTGTAACAGATCGTGCCAGCTCTTCTGTCCATTTATTTGATATCGTGCGGAAAATACAGGAATTACCTTTTTCATCGACCAGTGCCATAGGCGTGGAACAACCGCCTCCTATTGTAAATGTCACCATTTGCAATTCCGGGAAAGCCCGTCCCATACCATCTACATCTACAAGTGGAAGCCCCAATCTTGCTGCTGCCGCAATAGGAAGCATGGAATTCACTCCTCCTGCTTCTATTGGCATAAAAGCATAAATGGGTTTTCCAAAAAAACCGGATACAATGTCATACAGTGCCCTGTATTCCCCTTCGCCCACAGCTTTTTCCGCAAGTATAGTGGGTGCTCCCATCATTGCAATGGGTACAACTAAAGCATCATCCGGTACCTCTTCCGGATCCAACAGGGTTACCTCTCCGCATTCCCTTACAGCACTAATTGCAACCAGTTTACCGACATAAGGATCTCCGCCCCCACCGGCTCCCAAAAGAGATGCTCCAAGTGCAATATCTTCTATTTCTGAAATACCTATTTTTCGCATGTGATTACTCTCCTTTTCTCTTATTTATTCTACTTAGCTTTCTCTGACGACATTACCTTCGACAACACAATATGCAGCACCAATGACAGCACAATACCATTTACAGGACCGATAAAGAACGGTACATTCAGGAAAGAAACGTTTGCAAGACCGGGGAAATTTGCAAATGTACCACCGGTAATGCAAGCTGCCACTGCACCTATTACAAAGGATATAACTCCGGGAGCGTAAAAACCGTTTCTTAATTTAAATTTTTCCTTATTCCCCTTCGCAATCACCCAATACTCTGCAATCAAAACCCCTGCAAGAGGAGGGATCAGATTAGACATTAAGGTAAGGAATGCCGAAAATTTTCCAAGCAGGCCAACCGCTGCAAGTAAAGTACCTGCTGCTCCCGCAATTGCCGTTGTCAATTTGAAACGGCTTTCGTCAAATCCAAGCAGATTTGACAATGCCAATCCACCGGAATAAGCATTGGTTACATTGGTCGTCCATGTAGCAGCCACCAGTGCAAACAATCCCACCAGCGGAAGACCGATGGATACAAGAATTGTGGAAATATCATACTGTCCGGTTACAAGACTCAACAATGCTCCTGTCAACAACATAAATAAGCCTGCAGGAATAACTCCTACGATAGAGGATTTTATGACATCTGCCCTTGATTTTGCAAAACGGCAATAATCTCCGGAAATAACACCTCCAAGTGCAAAGGATGCCACAACCATAGAAATACCAAATATCATTCCTGCAGACTTCTCCGGGTCGTAAGCTGCAATTTTACTAAAGCCGTCATTCCCCATTAATCCGGCAATTACGCCATATACGCAGACAATAACCAGAAGAGGTACTGCTATGTAATTCAACCATTTTAACCCCTTAAATCCTGCACAGGCTGTTACCAGCATAATAATTCCCCATACAATGGACGAAATAGCTATTGCCAGAGAACTTGCATCCTTGCCAAGCATATTCGCGACCATGGTTGCAAATGCCTGTCCACAAGTTGCTGACTGAATTCCAAACCACCCGATACATGCAAACGCAAGGAGTAAACTAATAATATAGCGCGCTCCCCGTTTCCCAAGGGCTCCTTCTGCCATAACAGCTACCGGTATACCGGTATCACAGGCTGCCATACCAATGAATATCATATAGGCACAAATCAAACCATATCCAATAAAAATGGAGGCTATGATCTGCATAATAGAAAGTCCGTTTCCGGACAATACACCTCCAACCATCAGACAGGGAACACAGATCATTCCTCCTGCCCACACCAATGCAATAGAACCCCAGCTCTGTCTCTGTTCTGGCTTGATTTCAAAGCCACTGCTTCTCTCACTCATAATATTCTCCTCCCTATAATTGTCTTTTGCTTATTAGTAAATATGAATTATAGTATATGCAAACAGAAAAACTTGCGCATTATACCAAAAGAAGAAAAAAAAGAGTCTTTCATTGTCCAATTGGACAACAAAAAACTCTTTTTCAATTATGCTACTATTATCAACAGCTGTATATATCTGTTAATTACGTAAAATACGTTGTAAAGCAACTGCTCTGTAAAAGTCAAACGCCGCCGGCATTTGATCTATCCGTCTTCCAAAAATATCAGATAATTTCCTTATACGATATTTTATAGTGTTCGGATGAACATACAATGTCTGTGCTGTCAATGTTACACTGGAATCACAATCCAACAGATAAGTTTCCATCGTCTGCAACAGTTCCGGCCAATCCTTTATCATGTGCAACGGCTCTATCACAGATTCATATTTCTGTATTTCCTGTTCCCCTTTACCAAGAATTTCATTACAGCTTGCAGCAAAGTGAACCTCATCCAATGTAAAATGCTTTTTTCTTAAAAAGATTTTTTGCAGCAATGCAAGATTATTGGAATTGTCTAAAAAAGCTTTTCTAACTTGCGCCGTATCTGCCAAAGGGTTACAACAAGTAATCACACTTTGTACTTTCTGACAATCCATTAATGTCTCCAGTGCTGTGCACAGCTCGACAATCTCCTGTATAGAATCCGGTCCATCCATAAAAAGAAAAAGCTCCTTTTCATATATATCACACAACACAGTTGTCGTATACTCTCTGGCAAGCGAAGTTACCGCTTGTATCATATCTTTTGAAAAAGGATTCTCCTCTTTATTATCCGAATGAATAATCCACATATTATGAATTGCCGCTACATCAATGCGGAATATTTCGGCAAGCCGTCGCATCTTTAGGGGCTCATCCTGCAAAATAGCACGGACAAGTTCGGTAGCTGCCACCCTGTCATGATTGCTGCTCCATAAATTTAACGCTAATTGCACGGTCTCCTTCACCTGCTGCATCAGTGATGCTTCCGGACCTTCTTCTGACGAATCTAACAAATATAAAAATATAGGTCTGTTTTCAACCATGACTGTCATCATCAGTACCCATATTCCATTAAGCAACGGCAGACGGACCGGTTCCTTATCTGCCTTGCAGGCAATAATATTCGGCAATTCCCGCAGAATATCATCAACTAATGTTCTGGGCCATGTAATAGCATTTAACACAGCACCGTTCTCACTGACAAGAAACAACGACAAGTGCAATCTGTCAGAAAGCATTTTGAATACGGTATCAACCGTTCTCTGATGAACCGGAAGATGCGTAATACGCTCCAAGATATCTGCCGTAAATGCCGCATTGGAAGTCTGATCCTGATAGATTTCACCCATAATATCACAAATTGCTTCACTATAACGCAGATCCAATCTGCCTTTTGGCATGCAGATCAATATAAATCCAAGACTATCTGCAAGACGAATAAGTCTGGGATCTATTTTGTCTAATAATATTCCCACATAATATAAAATCAGTCCAACTTCACCGGCTTCATTCAGACGAATAATATTGGCACATTGTGCTTCTACATTGTCACGGATATCAGCAAATGCCGTGATTACAATTTCACTCCCAAAAAATTCAATATTTTGAAACAGTTCATCCTGCAAAAAACTGGGTTCGGCATATTCCAGCACAGATACCGACGTGACAATCCGGTTAAGTCCCTGCTTTCCGGCAACAACTTCGGCATTGCGTAATGATGGTAATTTCAAAAGATCCGCTACCGTTACACTCATTTACTGTTTCCTTTCCAATGCAGCCGGTGCAGCTCTCCATCCCTCTGCATGCTCTCGAATCCCTGCTGTCTCAGTGCCTCGTAGAGCACGATGGCTACGGAATTGGACAGATTCAGGGAACGGATCTCAGGGAGCATGGGAATACGGATACAGGTTTCTTCATGCTCTACGAGGACTTCTTCGGGGATTCCGGCGCTTTCCTTGCCGAACATGATGTAATCGTCCGGTCCGAATTTCACATCGGTGTACGTCTGGTGTGCTTTTGTGGTTGCCATCCAGATCTTCGCTCCGGGATGCATTTCCCGGAACTCCTGAAAATTCATATATCTGGTGACATCCAGATGCTGCCAGTAGTCCATACCGGCTCTCTTGATCTCTTTTTCATTTAAACGGAAGCCTAACGGCTCGATCAGGTGCAGGCTGGTGCCGGTAGCCACACAGGTTCTTCCGATATTTCCGGTGTTTGCCGGGATCTCCGGCTGATGTAATATAATATGCATAATTTATCCTCTACAGCATAGTAACTATTCAGCGCCACTTACAGCCTGTGGTTCCGAATAGTTACTGAAAATGCTTGTAACTATTCAGAACCCCATTCGCAAAACCGCTACTTCGTAGCTTTCCTTTTGCTCATGTGGTTACTTCGCCATATAAAACTGCTTATCTGCCTGAATGCAAGCATTCGCAGAACGCAGTTTTGCATGGCTCTGAATAGTTACAAATGCCTTATTTATTATTTTGTTCTGCTCTTAATTTCTCTACAAAATGTCCCAGTCTGCCGATGGCAATCTTCAGCTTCTCCAGGGAGTACGCATAGGAGATTCTAAGATACCCCTCGCCACTGTCACCGAATGCGGTTCCGGGCACGGCAGCTACTTTTTCCTCCTCCAGGAATCTTGTGGCGAACTCTTCACTGGTCATGCCGAATTCCTTGATGCAGGGGAATACATAGAATGCACCGTAAGGTTCAAAGCATTCCAGCCCCATCTCACGAAACGCATTCATCAGGAAACGCCTTCTCTGATTATAGGCCGTACGCATCTCCTTGATGTCGGGATCTCCGTTTTTCAGAGCTTCCACTGCCGCATACTGGCTGGTGGTGGGAGCACACATGATGGCAAACTGATGGATCTTGGTCATCTGCTGGATAATGGCTGCTGGTCCGCAACAGTATCCCAGTCTCCATCCGGTCATGGCATATGCCTTGGAGAAACCGTTGATATAAACGGTTCTCTCCTTCATGCCGGGAAGACTGATGATGGACACATGCTTCTCTTTATAGGTAAGCTCTGAATAGATCTCATCGGACATGACAAAAATATCATGCTCCTCAATGATCTTCGCAATAGCCTCGAGATCAGACTTTTCCATAATGGCTCCCGTGGGATTGTTGGGAAACGGAAGGATCAATACCTTCGTCTTGTCCGTAATGGCTGCCTCCAGCTCCTCTGCTGTCAGGCGGAATTCATTCTCTGCCTTCAGGTCAATGATCACCGGAGTCGCTCCTGCCAGGATCGCACAGGGCTCATAGGATACGTAGCTGGGCTGGGGGATCAGGACTTCATCTCCCGGATTGCACATGGCACGCAGTCCGATATCGATCGCTTCAGAGCCACCTACTGTCACCAGCACTTCATGCTGCCAGTCATAGGATACACCCTGTTTTCTCCGGATCGTGTTGCAGATCTCCTGACGCAGATCCTTCAGACCGGCATTGGAGGTATAAAAGGTTCGTCCCTTTTCCAGGGAATAGATACCCTCGTCCCGGATGTGCCAGGGAGTATCGAAGTCCGGTTCTCCCACACCGAGAGAGATGGCATCCTGCATCTCACTTACAATGTCAAAAAATTTGCGGATACCCGATGGCTTGATATCCACTACTTTATCTGCTAATGGATTTCTCATGGAGTGATCATCTCTCTTTCATCTTCTTTTTTCGTAGCAAATGCGGTTCCGTGATCCTTGTATTTCTTCAGGATAAAATGGGTTGCGGTGCTCAATACGGAATCCAGTGTGGACAGCTTGTCGGATACAAAATTAGATACCTCCCGCAGGGTCTTACCCTCCAGAATGACCATCAGATCATAAGCTCCGGACATCAGATACACACTGCGCACTTCAGGATATTTGTAGATACGCTCTGCAATGCTGTCAAAGCCCTGGCCTCTCTGGGGAGTTACACGTACCTCGATCAGAGCGCTTACTTTCTCAATGTCTGTCTTCTCCCAGTTGATCAGGGTATGATAACCGCAGATGATCCCCTCTGCCTCCAGTGCTGCCAGTTCATTTACCACGTCAATCTCTTCCACTCCCAGGATCACCGCCAGTTCCTTTAGATCGATCCTGCTGTTCTTCTCTATGATCGCTAATAATTCTTCTCTCATGCTACTATCTCCTTTATAACTATATATTGCATTTTCCCTCATATAAGGGAAGTATTTCTGAATTTTACACGCTTTTATAAATCTCATCTCTCTGGGGACGATCCATATAACGGACTTCGTCCTCATTCAGGATCAGCCGGTCGTTACTGTCTGTAAATCTCCCTACGATCACCGCCGGAATTCCCTCTGCCGCCAGTGCTTCCACCACTGCGGTTCCCTCCGGACTTGCGATAATAAGGCTTCCACCGGATCGCAGCTCATAAGGATTTACATTGCAATATTCACAGACCTCCACTGTCTCCTGTCTGAGAGGAAGTTTCTTCATATCTATTGTCAGTCCAACACCTGCACCCTCTGCCATCTCCCACAGGCCGGCGAAAATACCGCCCTCGGAAGCATCATGCATGGTACAACCGCCGGACTTCACGGCGGTAGCAGCCTCCGGTAAGATAGAATAATACCGGTCAAACGCCGCAGCCTCTTCCACCAGATACGCCGGGTATCTTGTCAGAAGTCCCTCCTGGTTCCTGACCGCCAGATCTGCGGTACCCTCCAGTCCGATCCACTTGGTAACGATAATGTCCTGTCCCGCCAGCTTCTTCCGTGCGCCCGCCTGTACCGTTTCCGTCTTGCAGATTCCATATCCGGTCACCGTGGCGAGGGGCTGCCGCACTGCTGGACTTACTCTGGTCTGGCCACCAATGATCTGAACATTTATTTCCGCAGCTGCTCCTTCCGCTTCGGCCATCAACGCCTTCAATTCCGGTTCCTCGACGCTCTCCGGCAGGAAGATCACCAGCTCTGCCGCCACGGGTTCCGCCCCCGCCACCGCCAGATTGTTGGCGCATTTCTGGAAAAGGCGGCACATCGGCATCACGGACAGATCTTCTTTTTCCGCCTCCGCCAGATCATTCTCACAGCAAAGCTCCACCACGCCCTCCTGAACGCAGGTCACCATCTGACCCTCCGGTAAAGGTTCAAAAATAGCGCAGTCTGCCCCCAGATCTGCGCTATTTGCTATTTCCGACCTTTTATTTTTCAGTTGTCTGAGAACGGAACGTTTCAACACGTTCACGGGTACTTTGCCGCTCTTCATTCTATTTCTGTCACCTTTAGTCGTCTACGATTTCTGTCTCCTGTGCAGCCGCTGCTGCCCTCGCATTCAATGCTGCTGCCACATTTTTTACATGATCAATATTAGCCGTGCTGATGGCTGCCATGATCTCTTCATACGCCTGTGGGTCTGCCGTTGCCGTTCCTACGGTAGCGCTGCGGGGCACCATCTTGTAATTACTGCTGTTGACCTGCTCCCTGCTGACTTCTACACCATTTTCCATCGTGATCTTCCACAGTCTTGCCTTATAGCCGATGTGTGCACTCTCAGTTACGATGTAACCAATAGGCTGGCCTGCATCAGCATAAATCTGATCCGCAGGAGGATTGATCACTTCCAGTACTTCACTTTCATAACGAACCGAATGTCCGGCATCTCGGGTCTCTTTTCCATAGATATTGAAGGTGATCTGCTTGTCATGAGTATATCCTTCTATATAAATCGGATAATCCGTATTGTTAACAAACTTAAAATCCTTGCCGGAACTCTCTGCAATCGCCGCATCTGCGGAAGGATCCACATAGGATACGATCATGGAATGATTGTAACGCTCCGTTACCTCCAGTTCAGACAATAATACCGCATTGTACAATGTTGTGGACACCTGACAGATTCCTCCGCCCAGACTGTCTACTACTTTTCCGCTGACATAAGAGCCTGCCATGTAATAACCGTTCGCCACAGAAAAAGGAGAAACCGTCTGATAAGTGGAAAATTCTTCTCCTGGATATAAAGTCGTACCGTTGATCAGATTGCAGCCATTTGCCACGTTTGCACTTCTGGCTGCTCCGGACGTTTTATATGATGTCGTAAAGCTTCCCAGTACATCCGTTACCTGTGCCAGCTCCTCGGCACTGCCCTTCGGCTCATCCACCACAATCTCCAGAGGAATGCTGCATGCTTCATGATCCCATTCTTCCGTCAGATAATCGTATACGGCATCAATAGACTTCTCCACATCCAGTACATATCCTGTCTGCCCCTGCACTACCGTGAACTTGCCACCCTCTCTCTTCAGAGAGACATTGACAGCTTCCTGATCATACTTGGTGCATCTGGTCAGCAGATCGTTGATCGCCTGCAGGTCAAAGTCCAGCTCAATAGGATATACATAATTTTCATGCTGCAGATCCATCAGGATCTTATAACGCTCGATTACATTTCCATGGGTTCCCAGTTCCAGTGCATCCTGTACCAGTTCCGGATTCTTCCAGGAGAGGCCCAGTTCTCCGGCCGTGATGGTCACTTCATGATCATTGGCTGCGAGCAGCGTGATCTCCACATCATTCAGACTCTCCACATGCTCCTCGATGGCTGCGGCAGCTTCTTCTGCCGTCATACCGGACAGTTCCACATCCCCAGCGTAGATTCCTGTCTTAATAGTGTCCTCTGTCTTCGCCTGCGCTGTCATACCGAATAACAACGTCAGTGTCAACAGCAAAACACCCTGGATTCCCTTACGATATATTTTTTTCATAATACTCCTTTGGATCCTCTTGTTCCGGATCCCATCTACAATTCCGACTATGGTTGAATTAGTAGAAAATAGATGTTATAGTAGGTACAATCATAGCGATCACGAGCAGCACAATGATGGCTGCAGAGATCCGCTGTTTTGTCTTTTTATTATTCATATTAAACATGGCTTAACCTCCATAAATGCTTTGAAAAAATGGCTTTTGTTCTGAAAGGATATTATATATGAGTTTAAAGTTTTTGGCAAGTTTAATCATATTTATTGTCTTCGTATATACCATCATTATTGTAGCACAGAATACAAGACGTCAGCGTACTCTTGCAGAAAAAAAAGAACAGGAATTCTGGGACCGGGAAAAAAGAGCCAATTCCGTCCGCAAAAAACCTCTCGATGGTCTGGATTATGTGAAAATCCCTTTGGACAAGCTTCCTGTGAATGCGCTGCCGGAAGATGAAAAAGCCCGGGAATACAAAGAGCTTTTAACCTATCTGTCCACGCAGCCTATTGTGAATCTCACAGGCTTCACCAATACGGATCTCAAGCTGGAATACGGCACCGCCAACATCACACCGTTGTCTCAGTACGACCAGAATTATACAACACTGGTGCGGACCTTGCAGCAGTGGGCAGAGCTTCTGCTGAAAGCAGATCTCATCGCTGAAGCCGAAGCTGTTCTTTCTTATGCTATTTCTATCGGCACGGATGTCAGCCATACTTACTATGCATTGGCAAAAATCTACGCAGACCGGGCAGAATATGACAAAATCGCCGCTCTGATCCACCAGGCGAAGGGGTTACGTTCTGCCTTGCGTAATGCTATCGTCCGTACTTTGCAAGAATCTTATCCACAAGCCTCCCGGCCTCACTGCGGGTAAGCTTTTCCACATCGACCTCCAAGGTAATCTTATGCTGCTCCTGCAGACGATATAACCATTCTTTTTGCGGTTTCGTCGCAGGAGTATCTCTTTTCACCCGGAAATGTAAAGGCTGTGGCTCAAATAAAGTATTCTTCGCTGCCGTCCCGGTCAATTCTGTCGATGCCTGTCCTATGGTTTCTTCGCAATAAAACAATTCTGCCATCTTTCGGAACAGCTGATCCGTGGCTTTTGCATCCTCCAATGCTCTGTGAGCATGATGTGGAATCTCGTAATACCGGCACAGATATTCCAGGTTGCGATGAGGCAGCTCCGGCAGATATTTCCGGGCGATCTGCAGCGTATCCACCGCAGATCTCTCAAACTTAAGCTTTCTGTCCACCGCAGCTTTTTTCAGAAATGAATAATCAAACAAAATGCGGTGACCCAACAGCGGCAGTTCACCCATAAATTCCAATAACACCGGAAATACCACGTCCAGCTCCGGTGCATCCGCAAGATCTTCCTCCCGGATCCCGGTCAGCTCCGTGATCCGCTCTTCCAGCCTGCGCCCCGGGTTGACAAACGTGGAAAATTCTCCTGTAATCTCACCTTGTTCTATGCGGATTGCCCCGATCTCTATGATCCGGTCCCGCTTTGGATTCAGTCCGGTGGTCTCCAGATCTATACTGACATAAGTGTCATACATACTAATCTCCATTCCGCAGACGATTCCCTCCGCAATATTTCCGATATATTCTGACTGCATACCGCAATTTTTATGAACCGATTTTTTCCTGTATTATAATATCGGATTCCTGATCACATGTACTCTGGCTTCATAATTGAGCGGATTCCGTTCCTGATAGTCAAACAGAACATAATGGGGTTCCGGATACCGGAACGGTTCCATATGCGTCATTCTGCTTAACTGCTTCCAGTCATACTCTGCATAATTTGGAAGATAGCACCGTTCCTGCTCCTCTGTCTGATAAAAACGGCGGATGTCCTGTTTTTCTTCTTCCGTAATTTCTGTCGCAAACGCTGGTCTGCTCTTCAGGTTCTCCCGCAGATACATGTCATAGGTCAGAAGTTCCCTGTAGATCTCACGGTTTTCCGGATCTTTAAGAGCCGCAAATTCCAACAAGATCTGATACCGGTAGGCTCTGGCAGGGCTGTTGGTAAAATATCCCTGTTCCTGATAATAATCCGACAGTGCCTCATACATGGCAAACGGTTCGGAAAATGCTTTTTCCAGAACAGGCAGGGTATGTGTGAACTGACCGCTGTTATAATACAACTCCACCATTTCTTCGATCCGTTTCAGTCTCCGGATCTCGCCATAACTGATCCAGTTGGTATACAGCACTTCATAGGGCGGCAGTTCCAGATAATGGATACCATATTTCTCTGCATTTTCATACATGTCTGATCCCTTTAATACCTTGAGAAAGCCCAGTTGCAGCTGCTCTGGCTGCATCCCGTAGACCCTGTCAAAGGATCTGCCGAAGCTCTCGTAATCTTCATAGGGCAGCCCGGCGATCAGATCAAGATGCTGATGAATATTCTGTCCTTTGTGAATTGCCGCCACGATTTTCTCCAGTTTGTCCACGTCCATGACACGATGGATGGCCCGGATAGTCTCCGGATTTGTGGACTGCACCCCGATCTCCAGCTGTGCCAGTCCCGGACGGAAACGATTCAGCAACGCAATCTCCTCTTTCCGCAAAATATCCGCCGAAATTTCGAAATGGAAATTAGTGACGCCATTGTCATGTTCATAAATATACTGCCAAATTTCCATGGCATGTTTGTGGTCGCAATTAAAGGTACGGTCAATAAACTTCACCTGTTTCACGTTCTGATCCAGGAAAAACTGAAGTTCTTTCTTTACGACACTGATGTCACGTAGTCTTACTTTCTTATCTATGGAGGACAGACAATAGCTGCACCGGTAGGGACACCCTCTGCTGGTCTCATAATAGATGATACGGTTTGTAAAGGGATCCATGTTCTCATAGAGAAAAGGAAGTGTAGTCAGATCCGTCAGTTCTCGGGGTGCCGTATAACCGGAGGCAAGACACAGGCCGGGAATCTGCCCAAAACGTTCTTCCACAGACTTTCCTGCAACCGTTACCCTTCGGTCTGCTGCCTGCTGTTTTATGCTGTCAGGTCCAGGCTGCTGTTCGGATCGTCCGGCCGTTTCTGCCTCCCGCAGATATTGTTCCAGCACTTCCCGGAAGGTAACTTCTCCTTCTCCCACCATGATCCCGGTAACCTGCGGAAATTCCGCCAATAGTCCCGGTCCGTCATAGGTGACCTCCGGCCCGCCCAGCCAGATCTCGGTATCCGGCAGGATCTTCGGCAGCTCTGTCAGAATCTCCCGGATCAGCTTCCAGTTCCAGATATAACAGGAGAAGCCTATCACCTTTGGCTGACGCTTCCAGATGCCCTCCAGAATACTTTCCAGAGACTCATTGATGGTGAATTCTGCCAGTTCCACATAGGGCTGTAACTTTTCTCCCACACCGGCTCTCAGACTATAAATGGCGGGATTGGAATGTATGAATTTTGCATTAATAGCTGTTAATAAGAATTTCATGGCAATATTATACTAAGAAAAAAGAATTGTGTCACCACAATTCCTTTTCCTCGCAACAAATGTACAACAAACATTCAACAAAATTTGATTATACGCTTTTAACAAAACGGTCGAACGCCTTCTGGCCTTCCTCGGTTCTCTTATAGACACCGGCATCTTCCAATACCTGCATGAATACCAGACCGATCTCCTTCTCTACGATACCGTCGATGTTCTCTGCAGTGATGGCATCGTATTTCGGACGGAACTCGTCTACCCAGTCTGCATGCTTTGCCAGTTCCTCATCGGCTCTTAAATCCCTGTCGGCGAGGATTGCTTCCTTCAGATGCGCCATCTCGCCCTTCAGGCGGGCAGGCAGTACTGCCAGACCCATAACCTCGATCAGACCGATATTCTCTTTTTTGATATGATGCAGCTTTGCATGGGGATGATAGACTCCCAGCGGATGCTCCTCTGTGGTGATATTGTTACGCAGCACCAGATCCAGTTCGAACCTGTCTCCCCTTTTTCTGGCAATGGGAGTAATTGTGTTATGAGGTTCGTTATCGGTGTAGGCATAGATAAATGCCTCTTCATCCGTATATTCTCTCCACTTGTTCAGGATCACATCTGCCAGTGCAATGATGCGGTCGGTATCCGTGCCGCTGAGACGGATCACGGACATAGGCCATGCCACAATACCGGCAGCCACATCCTCGAAACCAGCTACAGAAAAGGTTCTTTCTACAGGAGCTTTCGCCATGGCAAACTCGTAATGACCACCCTGGAAATGATCGTGGCTTAAGATGGAGCCGCCTACGATGGGCAGATCCGCATTGGAACCTACAAAATAATGAGGGAACTGCTTTACGAAATCAAACAGCTTACAGAAGGTTGCATGCTCAATCTTCATAGGCACATGCTGAGAGTTAAATACGATGCAGTGCTCATTATAATATACATACGGAGAATACTGGAATCCCCACTGGCTGCCGTTAATGGTCACCGGAATGATACGGTGGTTCTGACGGGCAGGATGGTTCACACGGCCTGCATAACCTTCATTTTCACGGCACAACAGGCACTTCGGATAACCGGACTGCTTTGCCAGCTTTGCTGCGGCGATGGCTTTAGGATCCTTCTCGGGCTTGGACAGGTTGATGGTAATATCCAGATCGCCATATTTGGTGGGGGCCACCCATTTCATATCCTTGCAGATACGATAGCGGCGGATATAATCGGAATCTCTGCTTAATTTATAATAATAGTCGGTAGCTGCCTCAGGAGATACCTGATCGTACAGCTCACGGAAATGACGGATCACTTCACTGGGTCTGGGCATCAGCATGCTCATGATCTTCGTATCGAAAAGGTCACGGTATACCACACTGTTCTCTTTGAGAATGCCTTTTTCATAAGCGTAATCCAGCATGCCCTTCAGAACCTCTTCCAGTTCATCCTCACGCATGGTTACATTGTCACGGTCTTCCAGCTCATCCAGTTCAAACAGCTCCAACAGACGGTTGGTGGTATAGATCACATCTTCCTCCGGAACCAGCCCTGTCTGTACTCCGTAGGATACTAATTTACGAATTAATACCTGAATATCCATTTTTTCTCCATTCTGCCGCAGAGTTTTCTGCAGCATTGTTCTGACCCGTTTTTCTTATTACAATCCATTTCTATCTCAATAGGTTCCAATACGGGCAAAATCCTGCACCGAAACACTATTTTTCATTGCCTTACAGGGTCTGAGGGCCGTCACCGATCTCTACTACATAGAAATCAGCCGCATAACCGATCTTTTCCTTGTATGCTTTTCCTACCTGCTCGATAAAGGTATCAATGGCTTCATCCTTCACAATGCTTACGGTACATCCGCCAAATCCGGCGCCGGTCATACGGGATCCAATGACACCGTCTACTTTCCATGCTTCCTCTACCAGAGTATCCAGCTCAATACCGGTTACTTCATAATCATCCCGCAGGGATACGTGGGATGCATTCATCAGCTCGCCAAACAGCTTCACATCATTGTTCTTCAGCGCTTCTACCGCACGGATCGTTCTCTGATTCTCGTATACTGCATGCTTTGCACGCTTTCTGCGGACATCACTCTTGATAATAGCCTTGAACTTCTCAAAGGTCTCCTCATCCAGATCACCCAGCGTCTTGATCTTCACTACCTGCTGCAGCTCTGCCAGTGCAGTCTCACACTCACTGCGGCGCTCATTGTACTTGGAATCTCCCAAGCCTCTCTTTTTGTTACTGCACGCGATAACGATCTTCGCATTCTCCAGATGGATCGGTGCATACTCATACTCCAAAGTTGCAGTATCCAAGAAAATAGCGTTCTCTTTTTTACCCATGGCAATGGCAAACTGATCCATGATACCGCAGTTTACCTTGTTGTATTTGTTCTCGGAGAATTGTCCGATCAGTGCCAGATCCTGATTGGTCACATCAAATCCGAAGAAATCTCTCAGAATATAGCCGGTCAACACTTCTACGGAAGCGGAAGAAGAAAGTCCCGAACCGTTGGGGATATTACCGTTTAACAGCAGATCCATACCGGAAGTCACTTTCATGCCCTTCTCGCCGAAAGCCCAGATCACTCCCTTGGGATAATTGGTCCAATTCGCTTCCTTGCTGGGTACCAGGTCATCCAGAGAAGACTCGATCACACCCAGCTGTGCGAAATTCATGGAATAGAAACGCAGCTTATTGTCGTTTCTTTTTCTTGCCACGCCGTAAGTACCGATGGTCAGTGCACAGGGGAATACATGTCCGCCATTATAGTCGGTATGTTCACCGATCAGATTCACACGTCCCGGTGCAAAATAAGCCTTGGCACCCTCTGCATCTCCAAATACTTCTGCGAAAGTCTTCAGAATCGTCTCTTTCATTTCCATTTTCTGCTCCTATCTGCTTACTGTGTAAGCCTTTTTCATTTATGTTCTCTCACGTTGCTTACCCCGGCAGGTGCCGAAGTGTGAATTCTCTTGCTCTATGTTTTCATCATAATCGAAAAAAATAAATATTTCTACCTATTTTTGTTTTTCAGACCTGTCATTATGTTAAAAGCTACAAGCCATGCAAATCCAAAAAGAAAGATACACCGTGGGAGCTTGCTCACAAAGGTGTATCTTTCTTTTTGGATTTATACGGCGACAGCCGTACATGAAGCAGGTGCTTTAGCGCCTGCGAATGTGCATGGCGCAGTTCCCGGGAGTACTTTATTCCGCACTCTGCTTCCGATACTGTACCGGAGTCATATCGTATGCCTTTTTGAACAGGCGGTTAAAATGCTCCACGTTCTCATAACCAACATTGGCCGCAATCGTCTCTACCGTCTGGTTAGTTTCCTTCAAAAGCATTCTCGCCTTCTTCATGCGTTCTTCCCTTACAACCTCCTGGAAGGTCATACCTGCCTTTTCTTTAATGTATTTGGACAAATACGGCTTTGAGAGATGGAAAGTATCCACCAGCTTGTCAAGCGTCACATCAACGTAATGCTTCTGGATAAAACTGATAATCTCCACAATCCGCTCTTCTCTTCCGGAGGTAATATGCTGCTCTGCTGCCAGCTTGTTCACTGCAGACACCAGTGCGGCAATGGAACTCTTGATGATATCTTCATCCACACCGACGCCCCAGTAGAACTTGCCATCATGGACAATACCTACATAGGTGGCAGCCTTGGAGTTAGATCCTCTGGAGATCGCATGCTCTTCGTATACAGACAGTTCGTAGGTAATGCCAAAGTATGTCTTGATGGCATTGCTGACTGCGTCCAGGCGTCCGTTACCCATAGTGGTAATACTTCTGGATGCTCCACCCTGCTCAATGGTCACCTCTGCCTGAATACCGTTTTCCTGTTTGAAGTGGCACTCTGTAATATTAAAAATGCTGCGGGGATTAATATAATTTTCCTCGAAGATCGCATAAATCTCCTTGGGAAGTAATTCCTGATGACGTCTGTCGGAGATACCTTTTACCAGATATCCTACCTCTTCCTTCATGGCTGCAGGCAGTGCAAAACCAAACTGCTGTTTCAAGACAAATGCTACACCGCCCTTACCGGATACACTATTGATACGGATTACATCGGATTCGTACTCTCTTCCAACATCCGCAGGATCAATGGGCAGGTAAGGAACATCCCAGCGCTTACCGGTCCTGCCTTCCTTCTGCCATGCCATACCTTTGCTGATGGCATCCTGATGGGATCCGGAAAATGCAGTAAATACCAGATCTCCCGCATAAGGAACTCTCTCATGTACCTTCATTCCGGTGAAATTCTCATAAGCCTCGCGAATCTCCATAATATGAGAGAAATCCAGTCCACTATCCACACCGTGACACATCATATTCAATGCAACAGTTACCAGATCCACATTACCGGTGCGCTCGCCGTTACCGAACAAAGTACCTTCCACACGGTCTGCTCCGGCCAGTACGCCGAACTCCGCATCACTGATGCCGCAGCCTCTGTCATTGTGAGGATGTACACTGAGTACTACATTTTTGCGATATTTAAGGTGCTTATGCATATATTCTACCTGGCACGCAAATACATGGGGCATTGCCACCTGTACCGTGGTGGGCAGATTAATGATAGCCTTGCGGTCAGCGGTGGGTTTCCATACATCCAGTACCGCATTGCAGACTTCCAATGCATAATCCACCTCCGTCTGGGAAAAACTCTCCGGACTGTACTCGAAGGTAAAATTACCCTCTGTCTCATCTGCCAGATTCTTTAACATCCGGGCACCGTCTATCGCCAGTTTCTTAATAGCTTCCTTATCCTTCTTAAATACCTGTTCTCTCTGTTCTACGGAAGTAGAATTGTACAGATGGATTACCGCATGGGGCGCACCCTTGACTGCCTCGAAGGTCTTACGGATGATATGCTCTCTCGCCTGAGTCAGCACCTGGATAGTAACATCATCCGGAATCATGTCACGCTCGATCAGGGCACGGATAAAATTATACTCGGTGTCGGAGGATGCGGGGAAACCGACCTCAATCTCCTTGAAGCCGATCTTTACCAATAATTTGAAGAATTCCAACTTATCTTCCAGGCTCATGGGATCGATCAATGCCTGGTTGCCATCTCTTAAGTCAACACTGCACCAGATGGGAGCCTTGGTAATGCTGTCTTTCTTCACCCAGTCATAGGTCACCTCGGGGGGCATAAAATAAGTTTTCTGATATTTTGCTGCAATGTCTGCGCTGTTCATGGGAATCCTCCTGCCATATGATTACTTTTTATTTTCGAAACATACTGTTTTTACTATTTTTGCTTATCTGATTGCATTATCTTAACACTCATAATTTCTGTAAGCAAGTTATATTCTTATCTTATTACTTGATGTATTTTAATATAACATTTTTGTAATAGCCTTGTAAACTCATGAAAAAGGCAATTTTATTACGGATTTATCCAGTTTTATTATTTGATTAAATTTTTTAATTACATATATCATTTTTTGTTATATTTAAAAATATTTTTTAAACTTTGTGTTGTTACGTCATTGATTGATTTTATCGTTATGTTCAAATCGAAAAACAGATGTCCGTATTGGGCATCTGTTTTGCAATCTATCTCTATTTACCGTCTAAGCGATTTCTCCATACTACGTATTCTCGAAATTGTAACGCCCGTTCACATTCCGGGCTGTCAGATAATTTCCACTCTTTCAAAATACCGGATCAGAATATCTGCACAGTTCTCGATTCCCAGCTTTGTAGTGTCCAGGATCATGTGGTAGTTGTTCACATCCCCCCACACCTTGCCGGTATTCTCATAATAATAGTCGGCGCGCTCCGCATCATTTTTCTCAAGCATTGCTTTTGCTTCATCATGGGAGAGACTTTCCTTCTTCATGATACGTTCAATACGATCTTCCTTATCCGCACACACGTACACATTGAACACATTCGGCTGTTCCTTCAGGATCTCGGATGCGCAACGACCCAGAATAATGCAGGGATGTTCCGCCAGCTCCTTAATAACTTCCGCTTCTGTGGCATAACTGTCACCATCCAGTTCATGCTCTATGTATGCCTTATCATATACCGGCACCCCCAGCTTCTCAGACAACTCCTGTGCGATCAGGCTGGCTCCTGTTCCGAATCTTCGGCTGATAGTAATTACAAGGTTCATCGTAAGCACCTCCTTTGTAAGGTACTCTCATTTTATGATAAAGACGTTTACTTTGCAAGAGGGACATGATGATACTTTTTCGCTTCTTTCAAAAACCAGAGACCTTTCATTAATACCGGAAATTCATAAAATTCTTATTGTATTCATGAATATATTCGTAATACGCTTCCGTATCCTTATTGATTTTCATACTATCCCGAATGACAGAGAAATTGCTTACTCCTATCAGCAGGATCAACGCCGCAAGGATTCCCACTAAGATCCGCACGGTTTTACTCTTCCACTGCCGGATCAGATTGCGGTATCCTAATACACTATAGGGCATGACAAACAGAAAATACGGCAGTACATATCTGCATTTTGTCTCCCAAAATGTCCAGAATACAAACGCTCCGATCAGCAGTAAAAATGGCAACAATTCTCCGAAATCCGCTTTTTTCTCTGTGATCAGATATAACAAGATTCCCAACAAAAAGATTGACTGGCATACATCAAAAAAAGCAATCAGCAGAATATTGATCTTGCCACCGTCAAAAATGGTGGATTTTACAAGAGATGACAGCTCTACGTTCGATACCTTATTGCTCTGCAGGGTAAAACATTCAAAGGTAGGATTGTTCCACTGAATCGCCCATTTTCTGTTGAAAAAAGACCATGCATATTCCGGGTCTTCTGCAAAATGCCGTAAGGATTCCCCGATATTTTCCAGACTGACCTCCGCCGTAGCATCTGTGTCATAATTATTTTCCACGAAAGTCACTTCATTGTAGGTATTGTACCATCCGGGTGCACTTTCCGTGTCCTGCAATCCCATGGCAATATGCGCCCATTTACTGTTACCGGCGCTTGGCTCTACCTGCAGGTGGGAACTGATATATGCGGCAGGAATGCTGCTTATTAAAAATGTCAGAACCGCAACCAGTAATAAATTCCCGGCAATCTTCAGTCTTGCCTGTTTTCCTGAAGTACGATTGGTAATAAAACACATCATGTAGAAAACCGCAATTCCCACGAATATAATAAGACAATTTTGCTTAAAGATCACCGCCAGAGCCATAGAAATACCACATAATACGGAATAACGCAGTTTTTCCGATCTCCGATACAGAACTGCCATCCATACAGCCACTACAGCAAATGCATACCCGATATGGTCACCGTAAATATTATTGACCAGAAAAGCATAAGGCAGATAGGTCGAAATGATCACTCCCTGTACTGCTGTAAAAGCATTTCTCCCAAATAGCAGACAACAGATCTGATACAGCCCCACAATAGTCACTGCATAGAAAAATATGAGGATCACATACATCACATAAAAGCTTTGTACAGTATCTGCGAATCGCAGCAGAAAAGCCACCAGCAGTATCATGCCGTTCTGGTGCGGCCACATGTAAGCATAGCCTCCCGGTTCCCAGGGAGAAGGATCTCCTCCGAGAAAAGCTCCGGCACACATATAAATCTTTTCCGAATCACCAAAGAACCAGAAGCCTGTCTGACTGACCCACCATAACAGGAAGAGAACCATGCCTGTAATACAGACATAAAAAACATAGTGTCCATAGCGGTCCAGAAATTCTTTCGCTTTAAATTTTCTGGCAGCAAGGCACAACAATATCACGATTCCGATGCATAGAAGCTGACGCCAGGGATTATTTTTCATGTAATATACCCGTTCCGTCACCCTCTGCATATTACAGATCGTAAAAAGTCCCTGTAAAAAAAGATAGCCTATAATAATGATCGATACGATACGCACAATTCGGGAATATATTTTTTCCATCTATTCAGCCTTTCCATATAGATTCCCTTTGAACATACCATATTTTCAAAATCGGTTCAATAGCCCGTCCTGTTTTGTCTATTGATACAGGTTCTGCTCGATCTGATACAGTCTTTCCCCGGTCGCCTTCATACTGTGTTCCTCCGCTAAAGCTCTGCCTGCCCGGGTTCTGCGCAGTACTTCTTCCTGTCGTTCCCCGGACAGGATCTCCCGGAGTGCCTGCTCATAGGAATCTGGATCCATGGCTTTCCGCACCTGGACACCATCCTCCAGCCATTCGTCATACACCGGAATATCCCTGATGATCACCGGGATCTCACAGGACAATGCTTCCAATACCACAATTCCTTCCGTCTCTTCATAGCTGAAAAATGCAAACGCATCCGCTCCACTGTAAGCATCCCGCAGAATTATAGATGGTACAAATCCCGCGAAAATTACATTCTCTGGTTTTTCTGCCACAGCTCTTTTAATTTCCTCGGGAATCAGCGCATGATTACCGCCGCCAAACCACAGAAAAAGAACATCCGGCATTCTTCTCGCTGTCTCAAGGAAATCCAGAATGCCCTTTCTTCGAATAAGATGTCCTGCAGATATCACAACCTTTTTATCCACAGGAATATGAAAAAGAACACGAAACTGTCCACTTGCCTGTTCTGTTTTGTGGAAAAAATCCGTGTCTACACCATTGGTCAGTGAATAAACCTTCCTATGCAATCCATAGCTCATCAATAATTTCCGGGAATACTCCGTTGGAGTAATGACCACATCTCCCTGTCGATAACAATGGCGGATCCATTTTTTGAATAAAGGAGCCACCAGATTGGAACCGATAAAAGAATTCTTAAAATCTTCCATGGTGGAATGCCCGTAATAGACGACCTTTTTCCCCTGCCGCCTTGCTCGCTGCGCCACCAGAGGCGAATCAGGCAGTACGGTATTGATCTGAACGATATCCGCCTCTTTCCAGATATCCGTCACAATCACTCCCGCCGCCTGCAGCATTTTTTCCTGATGACGGATGGCACTGCCGACACCGCTTTTTGCCACCAGTGACTGTCCGCCTTTATAAATATATACTTTCATATGAAGATACTCCTATGCCAGATGGAAAATCACCTGGAACAGTGTCGTAAGTCCCAGGCTGTACAGTGCAATGGAAAATGGCTTCCCCAGAAAGATGACTGCCACAAACTGCTTCCATGTCATGTTCGTCGTTCCGGCAAGGTAGCAGAGAAAATCATCCGGCGCTACCGGCAGAAAAATGGCCAGTGCAAATAGTTTTAAAAATCTTCCTTTTTGCTCCGTCCACGTCAGGTACTTTTCGATCATTTTCTCGGAAAACATCTTGTACAATATCGGTCTTCCCAGGCTTCTTGCAATCCCAAAAGCAATACAGGAACCCACACAGATCCCGATATAGTTATAGAAAAAGCCCGGAATCGCACCAAAGAGCAATACCCCCGCCAGGCAGCTGATGCCGCCCGGTATGATGGGAAATACCACCTGAACGATCTGAATCAGCACAAAGATCAGCGCGCCGACCATTCCAAAGCGGTTCACAAACTGCTGCATGGTCTCCACCGACTGGAAAATACCGCTCTGATAGCCCCAGACTGCCAGTATTCCGCAGAGGATCAGACTAACCCAGGATGCAATATTGACTGCCTTTTGCCAGGTGCTTTTCTCTTTCGGCCCATTTTTCTTCGAGTTGTCGTTCGTATAATTGTTCCACACTTCCCGCAAATCTTTTTTTGGAAAATATTTCTGCGGACTGTTTTGCATAATTGCACATTCCTCTGCGTTCATCGTATTCTTTCTCCTTCCAGCTCTTCAAATCTTTCAGGAATTCCTCTTCCGTCCGGTACTGCCAGCCGTTTTTGCCCTCTTCCACAACTGCCCGCAGACATTCATCCTTTCTACACAATAGCGGCAATCCTGCTGCCAATGCTTCCGCATAGGTAAGTCCCTGGGTCTCACTGGTGGAAGCGCTGATGAACAGGTCTCCTGCCGGATAATAGGATGCCACTTCCTCCGGTGACACCATTCCGGTAAAAATAACACTTTCCATCACACCCAGCTCAGCTGCCTTTTTCCGCAAAATCTCCAAATAAGGACCTCCGCCTACGATCATCAGCATCGTGCCGCTCTCCTGTACTTTCTGCTGGTACTCCAGCAATTCTTCCAGATTTTTCTCTTTTGCCAGCCGCCCCACATATAACAGTACGGTAGTCTCCTTGGCAATTCCGTATTTTCTGCGGATCTGCTCTCTGACTCCTGTCCGGGACTGTGCCGCATATTTTTCCAGATCGATACCCGACGGAATCACCGATACCGGACACTGAATTTTGTAACCCTTTAACAGTGTCTCGATCTTCGTACTGGGAGCAATCATGCTGTCCACTTTCTCCGAGATCCGTCTCGTCAGGAATTGCACCATATCTCTGCCCCATTTTTTGTAAGGTGAAAAATAATGGGTATAATCCTCGTATACGGTATGGTAGGTATGCACCAGAGGAATCTTACATTCCTCCGCGATCCTTTTCGCCATAAAAAAGGTAGAAAATTCGCATTGGGAATGCACAATGTCCGGCTGCCACTCTATGATCCTGCAATACAGTTCGCGTCCCGGGGACACCCGGAGTCTGGCACCCGGATAAATATATCCGGCATTCACGGAGCCCATATAGATCACACCCTCTTCCTCATAGGAATGAGCTGTCCGAGACAGGGTCAGGATCTTCACTTCATGTCCTCTTTGCTGTAATTCCTCCCGCAGATTGCATACCGAAGTCACGACGCCGTTGATGGCCGGTTTGTACCAGTCCGTTGTGATCAATACTTTCATCTCTTTTTCTCCCTTCCGCTTATTTTCTCTGAACTGATTCTCAGCATAACAGACACAGGTAAATTCCATCCGAATAAAATCAAAAGTTTTCCTAAATTTTCTTTGAGTTTTTTCCAAAATGAGCAACAAAAAACGACGTTCCCCGGAAATTTCCGAAAAACGCCGTTTTTGATTCCAAATCGTCTTTTCTATAGTTATTATCTCTCTTCCCTGAAGTATGCCAATCCCAGACTTGCAGGAGGCTGATTCTCTCTCTTGCTCCGCATGCTGGTGATAACCAGTACCAGTAAGGTCACAACATAAGGGATCATCTTATACAGCTCCTGGTACTCCATATGTTCGATACCGGTGGGCAGATACAGATACAGAATATACAGACCACCGAACAGGAAAGAAGCAAATACACTGATATTCGGTCTCCAGATAGTGAAGATAACCAGTGCAATGGCAAGCCAGCCTCTGTCACCGAATGCATCGTTGGACCAGACACCGCAGGCATAATCCATTACGTAGTACAGACCGCCCAGACCTGCGATCATACATCCCACACAGGTAGCGATGTATTTATACCGGGATACGTTGATACCGGCTGCATCTGCGGTATTAGGGCCCTCACCGACTGCTCTTAAGTGCAGTCCGGTTCTGGTATGACTCAGAACATACGATGCTGCAAACGCAATGATCACAGCAAGGTATGCCAGGAATCCATAAGATAAAAACAGCTTTCCGAACCAGCCAAGTTTTCCCGCAAAAGGAAGGGATTTGCTGAAATAGCTGCTGGTAGCGGACAATGCAATGGAAGGCACATCACTGTTTACCAGCTTGATCAGGGAGCCGCCGAAGAAGTTACCGAAGCCGACACCGAAGGTGGTCATGGCCAGACCGGTCACGTTCTGGTTCGCCCGCAGGGTAACGGTCAGGAAGCAGTACAGTAATCCCATCAGCAAGGATCCTAACAGGCAGCAGAACATCGGAATCGCAATGGCAAGGAACCCATTCATATTTTCCGCGCCTCCTGCGGATCTCTCATAGAAGAAGGATCCGATGACACCGCAGATACCTCCCACATACATAACACCGGGGATTCCCAGATTCAGATTACCGGACTTCTCCGTAATGATCTCACCGGTACTTCCGTATAAAAGAGGAATTCCCTGTACAATCGCTCTCGGAATAAATGCAAGTAAAAATGACCACATGATTACTGTTCCTCCTTTTCTGCTTTTTTACGGAACTGCAGTCTGTAAGTAATGAAAAACTCACAACCGATGATAAAGAACAGGATAATACCTGTCAGAATATCGGAGTAAGAATGATTCAGTCCGAAATTGGTAGAGATCTCACTGGCACCACGATCCATGAAAATGATCAGGAAACTGGAGAATACCATGGTCAGAGGATTGAACTTGGACATCCAGGATACCAGTACAGCGGTAAATCCCTGTCCACCTGCAATCGTGGTGGTCACAGTATGATTGATACCTCCTACCAGAAGCAGACCTACCAGTCCACACAGCGCACCGGACAACAGCATGGTACGGATAATGACTTTTTCTACCTTGATACCCACATATTTTGCGGTATTTTCACTCTCACCCACAACGGAAATCTCGTATCCCTGCTTACTGTAGTTCAGATACACATACATAAATATCGTGATCACTACTGCCACTACAATACTTAACAGATATTTGGAACCGAAGATCTGCGGCAGCCAGCCCACGTTGGTGTTCTGGTTGATAATGCCGATCTTACCGGATCCCTTGGGAACCTCCCATACGATAGTATAGAATGCCACCAGCTGTGTAGCTATATAGTTCATCATCAGCGTAGACAGCGTTTCATTGGTATTCCATTTCGCCTTGAAAAATGCGGGAATGAATCCCCAGATGGCTCCTGCTGCCAGGCTGGCCACGATCATGCACAGGATCACAACTACATTCGGAAGCTTATCACCCAGGCAGATCATGCAGGCTGCTGCTGCCAGACCGCCGATCAGCACCTGTCCCTCACCGCCGATATTCCAGAATTTCATCTTAAATGCCGGGGTCAGTGCCAATGCGATCAAAAGCAGGATCGCTATATTCTGAAAAGTGACCCATGTCTTGCGGACGGATCCGAAAGCACCCAGAACAATGGACTGATATACCTGTAAAGGATTGATTCCCGTGGTAATCGTCGTAATGATACCGCAGAGGATCAATGCCAGCAGGATTGCCACGAAACGGATGCCCAGCGATTTGTACCAGGGGAGTGCATCTCTTTTTACGATATGAAACAAAGGCTCTCTATTCTTCTCCTTCATGTTCTTTGCCTCCTACTCTGGTCATCAGCATACCGACCTCATTTTTGTCTGTCTTTCTCGCATCGAGGATACCGCTGACTTCTCCGCCGCACAGCACCATGATACGGTCGGACAGCTCCATCAGCACATCCAGATCCTCACCGACGAAAATTACGGCAACACCCTTTTTCTTCTGTTCATTGATCAGGTCATATATAGTATACGAAGAATTGATATCCAGTCCACGTACCGCATAAGCCGTTAACAATACGGTAGGTGCAGATGCAATCTCTCTTCCAACGAGAACCTTCTGTACATTACCACCGGACAATCTGCGTACCGGAGTGGTGATACCCGGGGTTACAACCTCCAGATTTTCTACCACATCAGTTGCAAGCTGTTTGGAAGGCTTTCGGTTCGTAAACGGTGTATGTCCCTGTCGGAAGGAACGTAACATCATATTATCGGTCAGATCCATATTGCCTACCAGACCCATGCCGAGACGATCCTCCGGTACAAAAGAAAGAGATACTCCCATCTCTGCGATCTTCAACGGATCCTTGCCGATCAGCATTTCCTTACTTCCATCATCTTCCACATAGCTGATCGTACCGGCTTCTGTTACCTGCAGACCTGCAATGGCTTCCAGAAGCTCCTTCTGTCCACAGCCGGAGATACCGGCGATTCCCAGGATCTCACCACTGTTGGCGGTAAAGGAGACATCCTTCAGCTTAACGATACCTTCTTCGTTACGTACAGTCAGTCCCTGTACTTCGATGCGCGGCTTCGGATTCACAGGTTCCGGTCTGACAATATTCAAAGTAACCGCATGTCCCACCATCATATTTGTCATTTCCGTAACGGTGGTATCCTTTGTCAGCATGCTTCCAATATACTGACCGTTACGAAGCACAGCCACTCTGTCGGACAGAGATTCCACTTCATGCATTTTATGGGTAATAATGACAATAGCCTTGCCGTCATCTCTCATTTTCCGGAGGACGTTGAAGAGTTTCTCGGTCTCCTGCGGTGTCAGTACGGCGGTTGGCTCATCCAGGATCAGAATATCCGCCCCGCGATACAGCACCTTTACGATCTCCACGGTCTGCTTCTGAGATACAGACATATCATAGATTTTCTGCTTCGGATCTACTTCAAAACCGTATTTGTCACAGATCTCCTCTATTTTCCGGGAAGCCTCCCTGATATTAAGCCTGCCTTCCAGACCCAAAATGATATTCTCGGTAGCGGAAAGTACATCAATCAGCTTAAAATGCTGATGCACCATACCGATTCCCAGCCGTAACGCATCCTTAGGGGATTTGATGACCTCTTCCTTACCGTTAATAAAGATCTGTCCCTCATCCGGAAAATAAATACCGGAGAGCATATTCATCAGTGTCGTCTTACCGCTGCCGTTTTCCCCAAGCAATGATAAAATCTCACCTTTGTAAATATCCAGATTCACTTTATCATTAGCGATCACGGATCCAAAAGTCTTGGTAATGTTTTTCATCGAAACTGCAGCTGCTTTTGTCTCTTTTTCCATCCTAGTCACCTTTCCAAATTATCCAAAATCTGCAAATTTTGTGCCTGCGGCCTTAAGTTGCGTGCAAAAAACCATGTGTGGATTTTTTTACATTGGCCGCCCCTTTTCTATCGTATTGATCCACAGAAGATCCATAAGGTAGAAAAAGGGCGGCGCAGCAATAAACGTGCGCCGTCCATTCTTTTTACAAATTAATACTGCTCATCCAACAGATTGATGCCGTCGATTTTTACATTGAAGTAAGGAGCGGAACGGAATGCAACATCGGACTCATGGAAGTATCCGTCACTTACTACCTCATGGTCGGGAGTATAATCAGGATCAGTATCGATATCAGCTTCATAGCTGTCCAGCGTCTTGCCGGCTACAGTAAAGGTGGTGATATCATATACATGAGTCTTGCCTGCGATCAGATCAGCCTTTGCAGCTTCTACTGCTTCTGCAGTACCGTCTGCTACAGCAGTACCAAGATCACTCAGTTCTACAGAACCGGTCTCCAGAGTACCACACCAATCGGTATCGATAGGAGTTCCATCTGCTACACATTTAATAGCATACTCAAAGTAAGGCTCCCAGTTAACTCTGGAAGATACCAGGAAGGTATTGGGGCAGGCTGCCTCAGTGCTTCCGTTGTAAGATACGTTAGGAACACCTGCGGTCTCACATGCAGTAGGAGCACCCATAGAGTCTGCATGCTGGCTGATCAGTACACATCCGCCCTCGATCAGCTTGTTAGCTGCTTCCTTCTCAGCGGTCTCATCATACCAGGAACCGGTAAAGGTTACATCCATGGTAACGCTGGGGCATACGGAACGTGCGCCCAGGAAGAAGGACGTATAACCGGACATAACTTCTGCATAAGTATAAGCACCTACATAACCCATCTTAGCCTGATCCTCGGTAATATCACCGTTAGCGATCATCTCATTCAGCTTCATGCCTGCAACGATACCTGCAAGGTAACGGCCATCATAGATGGAAGCAAATGCATTGTGGAAGTTGTCCAGGCCCTCGGTATGAGCCTTGGTTCCGGTTGCATGGCTGAACTGAACATCAGGATATTCCTTCGCAGCCTCGATGATGTAATCCTCATGTCCGAAGCTGTCTGCAAAAATGAAATTACAGCCTGCATCAGCAAGCTCACAGGCTGCTTCATAAGCTTCCTGTCCTTCAGGAATGTTGGTCTTGGTCATGTACTCAATGCCAAGCTTCTCACAAGCTGCCTTTGCTCCGTTCAGGAAGTTCAGATCATAAGTAGAGTTCTCATCATGCAGGAAAATAAAACCTGCCTTTACACCACTGACAGCTTCGCCATCAGCTGCTGCTTCAGTAGTAGCTGATGCTTCAGTAGTAGCTGCTGCCTCAGTAGTAGCTGCAACGGTTGCCGCATCTGTACCGGTGGTAGCTGCGTTATTGGATCCGCATCCTGCCAGAGCAGTAACTGCGAGAGCCATCGCTGCAAGTAAACTTACGACTTTCTTTTTCATAATTCTCCTCTTTCTGCGCTGCTGCTTCGTTACAGATCCATGTAGCAGCGCAGGCACAGATCTGCAGATAAACCGGTGAGTCAACGCAAAAAGGGTGTATGACACCTTCATACAACCCCTTTATTGTACTCTCTCAACATTAGTCAGTATAAGCATTTGTCTGACTTTTTGTCAAGAGAAGTATTAAATTTGATAACTATTAAGCACGAAATGTGATCTCTCCGGTCTTGTCATCCATGCTTTCCACAATAGCGAGCGACTCTACACGGATACCCTTGGAACGGATCAGGTCACCGCCCTTCTGGAATCCCTTCTCAACAGCAATGCCGACACCCTCTACAGAAGCCCCCGCTTTATTGACAATGTCGATCAGACCCTCCAGTGCGCATCCGTTGGCCAGGAAATCATCAATGATCAGAATATGATCTTCCGGATGCAGAAATTTTTTGGAAACGATCACGTCGTATACTCTCTTGTGCGTAAAGGATTCGATCTTAGTGGAATATACTTCACCGTCAATATTTACGGACTGGGATTTTTTTGCAAATACCACCGGCACATGAAAATGCTGGGCTGCCACACAGGCTATGCCGATACCGGAAGCTTCCACAGTCAGGATCTTCGTAATCTTACGGTCTGCAAACAGATGCGCCCATTCCTTTCCCATTTCATTGAACAGATCAATGTCCATCTGATGATTCAGAAAAGAATCTACTTTTAATACATTCCCTGCTTTTACCGTACCGTCTTTGCGAATGCGCTCTTCGAGTAATTTCATCGTATGTCTCCTCTTTTGTTTCTTCTTAATATATTTTAATGATGTCGGGGTCAAAAGCCCCCCGACTTTGATACCTACGAATTGCTTCGTGCTACGCACTACCACAATTCTACCCAATATTCGCATATCGTGGGATTATCATCCCACTTTTATGCTCTTATGTCTTTTATTATACGCAGGATATTACTCCTTTTTCAATAGAAGAACTATATTTCTTGCTATTTTGACGACATTTTGCTATGTTAACCATGAGAATACTGAAATTACGAGGTGTCTTATGCCTGTCAGAGGATATATCATAGAAAAATATAATAGTATGACTAACGCTTATACCTGCAACCGTCTGGTACAGGAAGCTTCTGCCCTGGATATGGAGCTGCAGATTCTAGGGATCCACGATACCATGGTCTCTCCACAGGGTATTATTAATCATGGTAAAATACTGGAACCCGTGGATTTTGTCATCAACCGCTATAAATGGGGGCAGGAAAGGGATGCTATAAATGCACTTGCCACCCGAAGCTATAATCCATTAACTGCTTATAACATCTATATTAATAAATTTGAACAGATACGAAGGCTTCATTCCGAAGCCTTTTTGATCCCGAAATATCTTCTGGGAACTTCACTGTTGCCTTTTTCTTCTATTGTAGAACAATTAGGCCTTCCCTTTGTCGGTAAAGGACTGGAAAGCTCCATGGGAGAGGAAATCGTCTGCATCCGGGATAAAGCTTCTTATGAGGAACTCTCTCTTAACTACCCTTCATCCAAGGAATGGCTCTTCGAAGAATTTATCTCGGAAAGCTATGGCAGAGATCTGCGTTTTTACAGTATCCGGGGAGAAGCCGTTGCCTGTATGCAGCGCAGATCCCAGGGAGATTTCCGTGCAAATGTAGCTCTGGGAGCTTCGGTAGAGCCTTACCCTGTCACTTCCGGCATCCGTACTATAGCCGCAGATATTTACGAGCAGACCGGACTGGATTTTTTGGGAATTGATCTGCTTTTTGGCAGGAAAAAACCTTATTTTTGCGAAATCAACGTTATGCCGGGACTGGAAGGCATTGAAAAAGCCTCCGGTATTAATGTTGCAGCAAAAGTCATGGAAACAATACGATCAGACTTTGCATAAGGAGCTCATCTCATATTTGTACCTGCACAGCGGACGAAAATATACGATACTATCGTATCGATAAAATTGCAGGTTACGGAAAGGTTTGCTTATTTTTATGAATAATACTTCCGGAACACCACTGGAATTTCATAAGATCACTACGCTGAAAGAGGCGGAAGACTTCGTCTATGCTTCCTATCTGCAGGCTGCCACACATCTGGACTATGCCGCAAAGGATGCCGGAAAAAGACATCCTGAGCTGACGAGATCTCTGCTCCGGCAGAAATCGATCACTCCCTGTGTCGTCGTCACCGGAAGCAAGGGAAAGGGCTCCGTTGCCAATATGATTTCCCGGATCCTGCAGACAAATTTATGCGTAGGACTGATGACCAGTCCCCATATTACGGATTTCAGAGAGCGCTTCCGTATCAATGGTACCATGATCAGTGAAGCCGATTTTTGCCGTCTGATGGCAGAGATCCGTCCGGAAATTCTCGACATTGCCTCCGATCTGCCGGATTCGGTATGTATCAGCCCCATGGGCATTCAGGCGGACCTGGCACTGACTTATTTTTCGGAAAAACATACGGATTTCAATGTATTTGAATGCGGAAAGGGTGCAAAATATGATGATGTGAACAACATTCTTCACGATTATGCCGTGATCAACCGGATTTTCTTAGAGCATACAAGAGAGCTGGGAGATACGCTGACTGCCATTGCAGAGGATAAATCCCACGTCCTCACCGGAGAGCAGAAGTGTGTCTATTTTGCGGAGCAGGAGCATGAAGTACTGGAGGTTCTGGTTCGCCGTGCCGAGGCTATGCAGGTTCCCTATAAAATATACGGCCGGGATTTTCGGGCGGAAAATATCCGCTATACCTGTTCCGGCATGCAATTTGATGTGGTGATCGGACAAACTGTCTATCCAGACTTGCAAATTCCTCTCCTGGGAGAACATCAGGCAAAAAACTGTGCACTGGCACTTGCTGTATGTGTGGATGTCATGACGAATCTTTACCGTGAATCCACGACTTTTTCCATGCCCGCTGTCCGGGAAAATCTATCTCTGCTGCACTGGCCGGGACGCATGGAGATCCTGCGTTCCGATCCGTTTGTCCTGCTGGATGCCTGCATCAATTCCGCCAGCTGTGAAAATGTAAAAGAAGTTCTGCGGCATCTGGGGATTCAGAATTGTACTGTTATTGTGGGAATTCCGGAGGATAAAGATTACGTAGGGGTAGTCCGGTCTATGAAGGATATGACAGGCCGGATCATCCTTACAAAATCCGGGAATCCACACTATCATTTTTCCCAAAAGCAGCAGGAATTTCTGGCACGGGAGGAAATTCCTGCGGAATGGACGGATTCGGTGGAGCATGCACTGGATCTGGCGGGTTCTTGTCCGGATCCCATCGTAATCTTGGGAACGACTTCGATAATTTCCGAAGTAGAGCAGATTTTTCGACAATCTTAACTTGCTCTTATAAAATACAAGTGCTACAATGAGGGCAACTAGAAGAATATTGGAACAATCAAAGATAATATTACGCAGAAAGGAGAAGTTCCATGTCAGGTATTTACGGGATCGGTAATTATAATAATTATAGTCTGACCGGCAATTACGGATACGGTTATTCTACCGGTGCAGTATCTCGTGCAGAGTCCGGTGAAAAAGGTGTTGTGGTAAATCCCGGAAAATCCAATGTGGAAAAGCCCGGCAGAAAATCTTCTCCCGCAGAATGTGAGACCTGCAAGAACCGCAAATATCAGGACGGTTCCAATGAGATGGTCTCCTTCAAATCTGCATCCCATATCTCTCCGCAGGCTTCCGCTTCCAGGGTGCGCGCCCATGAGCAGGAGCATGTAACGAATGCTTATAACAAGGCTGCGCAGAACAATGGCAAGGTTCTCTCCGCCACAGTTTCCCTGCGGACTGCGGTATGCCCTGAATGCGGCACTGTCTATACCGCTGGTGGCACCACCACGACCAAGATCAGCTACAGTGACGAGAGCAATCCTTACCAACAGAACAAGAAATCCGCAGATGCTGCTATGCTGATCGGACGGAATCTGGATCTGAGTGCATAGACCGCATTGCCCAGACGACGCATAATGTCATCCAGGGGATATGATTGTAGAGCTGTTTATTCTGTGCTTCCCAGAACATCAGAAAGAAAAACAGCCCAAATACCGTCAGATAAGACAGAAATACCAACCCGTTTTCTTCCTTTTTTTCAAACAGTCTTCGAAGGCATCCCCATAGCATGATCACCAGCACAGCATCAAAAAAGCCGGTGGACAGGCAACAATATTTCCAGAAATAAGTCCCTTCATAAAATACCCATTGCCATAAAATGTTTTCACTTCTCGGATAAAAATGAGAAGTAGGCGCTATCTCTCCTGATCCAAAGATCACGGAGGTTTTTTCTATAAGATGTCCTACATCGTAGAAATTTTTCCTGTTATCATAAATGACCTGTCGGCAGTATTCTTTTCTCGCATCCTGATCGGGACTGAGATAACATTCTTCTATAAATTCCGGGTTTTCACCGTAAGTTCCGTTTTTTAAAAGGCCCAGCGCTACCCAGTATTCTGTGGAAAACTTCAATCTCTGTTCCTCCTGTCTGGAGGGATAGGTATCTGAGATCAACGACATTCCTACAATACACAATGCAATCACCAGTACCAGGGAAAGGCTTTTCCAATAGATCTTTTTCTGATTTTTCGCTGTTAAAATCACGGTTATGATAAATGCAGCCAACGGAATCCCTGCCGTAGCTTTTGCCACAATGGCCAGTCCCCACAGAATTCCCGAAAGCAGATACAGAAGGTATTTTTTATATCCAGACATATCCTTGCAACGCAACAGAATCGCAATCGCTATCATGCTTCCGCCAAAACTGAGCTGGTCTGAATAGAACGAATTTGTACAGGCCCACACAGGCGTCCACATGCTAAATACCAAAACAGCGAACCACTGGAGTGCCGGTGAAGCGCCGCCTATTTTCCCCGTAATGTAAAATATACTGATCAGGACTGCCGTTACCTGTATTACATTGACCGCCAGTACGAAATAATACGGATCCGTAAATCCAATGAACAGGCCTGTTTTCATGAGGGCTGTCAGCATGGTCAGCGTTCCCAGATTATTAGTCCACATGCTAAAGTACGACCAATCCTCTACTGCTTCTCCGGATGCCAGCTTCCATGCTGTCTGATATACCGATCCATAGTCTGTCACCGGCTCACTTCGAAGTAATATGCTGATTACATATAATGCAATTGTAAATACTGCCGCATAAATTATCAGCCCGTTTTTGGATATCTTATTGAGGTTCCACCCCTTTTTTTGAATCCACTTTTCTATAAGCTGCAACAAAATTCTGATGCCATATAGGAATCCTATCCAGACGGCAGTAAATAAGACCATCCTCGAAGGGATCAGATTATTACTGGGATGCCGTATTACAATCACCAAAATGCCTAATAAAAAAACTGAAAAAGCTCCGTAAAAAATTTTTTTCATCTTTAGTCCTTATTGCTTCTCTTCTTAGTCTGTGAAACTCTGTATATAGTTTATCAAACTATAGATGAATTTGATAGATAAAAATGTTCCACTTGTTAATCAGTCAATTCTGACATAAAATCATTATAAATTCCATCTTTTGAAAACGGCACAGCTAAGATCATCCGGCTTGCTGATTGGGATACAGTGAAAACAGACAAATTTGCAAGCAGAGCAATAGCCTGTCTTCTGAACTGCGAGAACAAAAAATTGCCCAAGGAAACGATGGTGGCATTTGAATAACGAGGGAGTGAGATACATGGAACAATTATTGATTATTGAAGATGATATCGGTTTGAATCAAGGCTTATGCAAAGCGCTGAAAGCAGATGACCGTCAGATTATATCCTGCCATGATCTAAAAGCGGCAAGAGAACAATTGCTTTGCGGGAGTGTATCCCTGATCCTGTTGGATATCAATCTGCCGGATGGCAGTGGGCTTGAGCTGCTCCGGGAGGTCAAGGAAAACATGCCCGGAGTTCCTGTTATTCTGCTGACTGCCAATGACACCGATCTGGACATCGTAGACGGACTGGAGAGGGGCGCTGATGATTACATTACCAAGCCCTTTTCTCTTTCGGTTTTGCGGGCAAGGGTGAATACCCAACTGCGAAAGCAAGCGTCAAACCATAAAAATGCGCCGTTCCATATGGATCTATTTCACTTTGACTTTGAGGCTATGACCTTTTATGTGGGAGATTCAAAAGTGGAATTGAGTAAAACAGAACAAAAATTACTGCGTCTGCTTGTTGAAAACCGAGGCCGAACCATGACCCGTGGAGACCTTGTAGACCGGATCTGGACAGATGGCGCAGAATATGTGGATGAAAATGCTTTGTCTGTTACGATCAAGCGTCTGAGGGATAAGCTTGGCGCACAGAAATACATTAAAACCGTCTATGGAATCGGTTATAGCTGGGTGACAAAAGATGAATAAAACCGGCATTGTGATCATACTGCTGTGTTTTCTGGCGGCGGCAGCTGTTGTGTTATGGGAGCGGAGAAAGGCCAGAAAAACGATGGAAGAAATCGAAAGGATGCTGGACGCTGCCATGACCGGCTCCTTTTCTGAAACCAATTTTGATGAAAGCCAGCTGTCTGCATTGGAAACGAAGTTTGCGCACTATCTTTCCGCCGCAGAAGCATCTTCTCAAAATATAGCGCAGGAAAAAGACAAAATCAAAACCTTGATTGCGGACATTTCCCACCAGACGAAAACGCCGATTGCAAACCTGCTGTTATACAGCGAGCTTTTGATGGAGGAAACTCTGCCTGCATCGGCGAAGGCAAATGTGGAGGCGCTGTACAAACAATCGGAAAAGCTGCGATTTCTGATCGATTCTCTCGTAAAGCTTTCCAGACTGGAAAACGGGATCATTTCACTCTCCCCTCAGCAAGCAGCGCTGCAGCCGCTGCTTGAAAGTGTGGTAGAACAATATACTGCCAAGGCTTCTGAAAAAGGATTGTCTTTGCAAATGCAGGATACCGATGCTTTTGCTGTATTCGACTTCAAATGGACAGCGGAAGCGCTGGCTAATATCGTAGACAACGCCATCAAATATACAGAGCATGGCACCATTACTATTTCTGCCGTAAGCTATGAAATGTTTGCAAGGATCGATATATCGGATACCGGTTCAGGCATCCCGGAAAGTGAGCAAGCGAAGATATTTGCTCGCTTTTACCGCTCAAATAGTGTGCAGAAACAAGAAGGGGTCGGCATCGGCTTATACCTTGCCCGACAGATCATATCCGGCGAGGGCGGTTATATCAAGGTTGCTTCCGTTCCGGGAAAAGGAAGTACGTTTTCCATATTTCTGCCGAAATAACAACAATTCTATCAAAACTGTTAGATTTCATTTTCCGCCGGAAAGAATGTGGAAAGATTCCTATGCGATAATCTGTATGTATCAAAGGATCATTTCCTTTCATACATACAGATTTTTTCATGGAGGTACTCATTTATGGAAGTTTTACAGGCAAAAAACCTGAAAAAGATTTATGGCTCCGGCAATAACGCAGTTCATGCGTTGGATGGAGTTGATTTAAGTGTAAAGAAGGGCGAATTTGTTGCAATTGTCGGCACATCCGGCTCCGGCAAATCCACGCTGCTGCACATGCTGGGCGGGCTGGATCGCCCTACAAGCGGCACGGTCATGGTGGACGGACAGGATATTTTCTCCCTGAAGGAGGAAGCGCTGACCATCTTCCGCCGCAGGAAAATCGGCTTTGTGTTCCAAGCATATAATCTTGTTCCGGTGCTGAATGTGTATGAAAATATTGTTCTACCCATTGAGCTGGACGGTGGCAAGGTCAATAAGGATTTCGTACAGCAGATTGTACAGACACTTGGGCTGGATGATCGTCTGGATGCGCTGCCCAATCAGCTCTCAGGCGGTCAACAGCAGCGAGTAGCCATTGCCCGTGCGCTGGCGGCAGCACCCGCTATCATTCTGGCAGATGAACCCACCGGCAATCTGGATTCCAAAACCAGCCAGGATGTATTGAGCCTTTTGAAAGTCACCAGTCAAAAGTTCGCCCAGACAATCGTAATGATCACTCACAACGAAGAAATTGCGCAGATGGCAGACCGCATTATCCGTATCGAAGATGGTCGGATCGTCTCCCAGAACTAACGGGAGGTGGCTACGATGAATGTCAAAAACAGAAAATGTATTCGAAAGCTCAGCTTAAAATCTCTTTATGCGAACCGTCGCCGCAATCTGATCGCTATTTTTGCCATTGCGCTGACAACGCTGCTATTTACGTCCATGTTCACCATTGTCTTGTCGTTGAACGCCAGTTATGAAACCTACCAGTTTCGGCAGGTAGGCGGCTATGCGCATGGCACCTTTAAGGATGTTTCCCCCGAGCAGGCGGAACGCATCGCTGCCCACCCAAAGGTGAAGGCTGCGGGGGCACGGAAGGTAATCGGTATCACTGCGGAGGGGGTCTTTGCCAAAATACCGGCAGAGATCAGCTACATGGATGCCAACTGCACTAAATGGAGCTATGCAACCCCTACTACCGGACGGATGCCCGAAAGCGGCAAAGAGGTAGCCATGGATACGGCAGCGTTGCAGCTGCTTGGCGTAACGCCGGAGCTGGGCGCCGAGGTCACGGTTTCCTATTCCATTACGGACAAGGATCAAACCGCCTTTACTGTAACAGATACCTTTACGCTGGTGGGCTATTGGGACTATGATGAACTAATGCCTGTTCATTACATCAACATCAGCCGTGATTACGCAGATGACATCGAAGCGCAGGCAGTGAAAACAGGTTTACAGCCCTTCCGCACTGACCTGAATGTCATGATGGCTTCCAGTACAAACATTCAAGGGCAGATGGAGCAGGTGGATACCGATCTTGGCTACACATGGGACAGCTATACCGATCCCAACAGCGTCCGGATCGGCGTCAACTGGGGATATACCTCATCCCAGCTGGAGTCGCAGCTCGATCCGGAACTTGTGATCGCCATAGCAGCTTTTTTGCTGCTGGTGATTTTCACCGGGTATCTTATCATCTATAACATTTTCCAGATCTCTGTTGCGGGGGATATCCGGTTTTACGGGCTTCTGAAAACCATTGGCACAACGCCCCGGCAGCTCAAACGCATCATTCGCCAGCAGGCACTTCTGCTTTGTCTGATCGGCATTCCGGCGGGGCTGCTGTTGGGCTATGGCATTGGCGCTGTTCTGGTGCCTGTTGTCTTGCGCTCCACCCAGTTGGATGCAGGCATCACCACCATCAGCACTTCGCCTGTGATCTTTGTTGGCTCCGTGCTGTTTGCCCTGCTGACGGTGCTTTTGTCCTGCTCCAAGCCCGGGAAAATGGCAGCCAGGGTTTCTCCGGTGGAGGCTACCAAATATACAGATGCGATGCAGACCAAGAAAAAACAGCGCAGCACCCGGGGAGCGAAGCTCCATCAGATGGCCTTTGCCAATCTGGGACGAAACAAAAAAAAGACGGTGCTGGTGGTGGTGTCTCTGGCACTGTCGGTGACGCTGTTCAATGCGCTGTGTGCCTTTGTGGGCGGCTTCAGCATGGAGAAGTATGTATCCTTCATGACCTGCGCCGATTTTATCGTCAGCACGCCCGACTATTTCCGTTACAACCCGGCAGATGAATTCATCACGCCGGAACAGATCGAAGAGATCGCAGCAAACACAAAGGCCAGTCTTTCCGGCACGGGATATGCTGTGCGAAAACCCGCCTACCTGTGGATGACGGAGGATGCTCTGCGGCAGGACTATGCAAGGTACGAA
>ENA-ORNF01000333-ORNF01000333.1-human-gut-metagenome-genome-assembly--contig:-NODE-333-length-49510-cov-20.886604_pt1 | contig 49510 bp, 59 predicted proteins | sample MGYA00242110_ERZ509012 | MGnify/ENA primary metagenome ERZ509012 (study PRJEB26280, sample SAMEA2338714) | human gut metagenome | biome: human gut; feature: human-associated habitat; material: faeces... | reverse complement strand
CCAACGACCCCCTGATTAACAGTCAGGTGCTCTAACCAACTGAGCTATTGAAGCAATCCGATGTTTGCGCTTCAAGATGGACTTGAACCAACGACCCCCTGATTAACAGTCAGGTGCTCTAACCAACTGAGCTATTGAAGCATTTTTCCACGACAACTTGGTTTGTTGTCTGATTGCGGATGCAAAGGTAATAAGTTTTTCCGTAACACAAAAACTTTTCGGCACTTTTTTGTGTCTATTGCGTTATTTTTTCATAAACGCTGACGTTTTAGGAGCGCAGATAGTAAGCAAAGGCGCAAAAACTCCACATTATTTATATGTATTTGACGTTAATGTTGTACTTTTGTAGTCTGAATAATAACGAACTCAAAAACATAAAGAAATGCGAAAAATCATAACTATCGCACTGATGCTCCTGCCTATGCTCGCCGTAGCGCAGAACAGCAGCGATCATAACTACCGCGTGGCGAAGAACTTGGACGTGTTCAATGCCGTGTATCGCAACCTCGACCTGCTATATGTCGACTCGCTGAACGCCGACGAGGTGGTGGGCGACGCCGTGAACCAGATGCTGCGCTCGCTCGACCCGTACACGGAGTACTATCCGGAGGACAAGGTGGGCGAATACAAGCAGATGCTCACGGGCAAGTATGCGGGCATCGGCTCGATTATCTCGTACAGCTTCACACGCAAGAACGTGGTGATAAACAAGCCGTACGAGGGTATGCCGGCTGCGGAAGCGGGTCTGCGCAAGGGCGACATCATACTCGCTATCGACGGCGAGTCGATGGAGGGAAAGATGACGGCGTACGTATCGGAGCGTCTGCGTGGCGACGCGGGTACGACGATGGTGCTGAAGGTGAAGCGTCCGGCTACGGGCAAGACGCTGACGCTGAAGGTGCAGCGACGCGCCATACAGATGCCATATCTGACATACTATGGTCTGCAGCCGGACAGCATAGGATATATCAGCTACAACCAGTTCCTCGAGAACTCGGCGAAGGACGTGCGCCGCGCGTTCATCGAGATGCGCTCGAAGGGTATGCGCAGCCTGGTGCTCGACCTCCGCTCCAACGGTGGCGGTTCGGTGCAGGAGGCTCTGCAGATTCTGAACATGTTTGTGCCGAAGGGCAAGCAGCTGTTGGAGATGCGCGGTAAGGTGAAGAGCTCGAACAAGACGTTCTACACAACGATGGAGCCGATTGACACGGTGATGCCTATCGTGGTGCTCGTGAACGAGGAGACGGCGAGCGCGAGCGAGATTACGTCGGGCGCGCTGCAGGACCTCGACCGCGCCGTGGTGATGGGCACACGCACATACGGCAAGGGACTGGTGCAGGTGCCGAACGTGCCCCTACCCTACAACGGCAAGCTGAAGCTGACTACGGCGAAGTACTACATACCGTCGGGCCGTTGCATTCAGGCGCGCAAATACAAGCATACGAACAAGGGGTATGCAAGCGAGCACGTGGCTGACTCGCTGACGCATGAGTTCCGCACGGCGGCGGGTCGCATCGTACGCGACGGCGGCGGCATAAAGCCCGATATCGAGGTGCTCCCCGACTCGATGCCGAACATAGCCTACTATCTGCAGTTCGCCGACACTACCGACTTGCTGCTCAACTACGAGATTGAGTACATGGCGAAGCACCGCACGGTGGCTGCACCGTCGGAATTCGAACTGTCGGACAAGGACTACGAGGAGTTCTGTGCGTATGTCGTGAAGAGTGGCTTCGAGTACGACCAGGTGAGCGAGAAGTATCTGAAGGACTTGGAGAAGTTGGCACGCTTCGAGGGCTACTACGAGGATGCGAAGCCGGAGTTTGAGGCACTGAAGGCGAAGCTGAAGCACGACATCGCCAAGGATCTGGCTTATCCGTACAACAAGGAGCAGCTGAAGCAGATCATCGCCAACGACATCATGTCGGCTTACTACTTCGACCGTGGTGCGCTGGAGAACTCGCTGCGCTACGACAAGCAGTTCGCCAAGGCTGTGGAACTGCTGAAGAACCCCGAAGAGTACCGCAAGACGCTTGCTCCCACAAAGGAGTAACCGCGTTTCTTCCCACGGAATCGCGTCTTATTGAGGGGCTTGTCTCCCATAGAAATTCCAGACAGAGGAAGTTCTCCCACGGAATTCACGGAACTCACAGAACCTTCTGCTGAAATATACTCCCACAGAATTCACAGAACACACAGAACCTTCTACTGAGATAAACTCACACAGAACTCACGGAACTCACAGAACCTTCTGCTGAGACATACTCACACAGAACTCACGGAAAAGACGAGCTAAGATTTCTGTGAATTCCGTGAGTTCCGTGGGAAGAAAAAAATAAGCTCACACAGAACTCACGGAAAAGACGAGCTAAGACTTCTGTGAATTCTGTGAATTCCGTGAGTTCCGTGGGAAGAAAAAATAAGCTCACACAGAACCTTCTGCTGAGATAAACTCACACAGAACTCACGAAAAAGACGAGCTAAGACTTCTGTGAATTCCGTGGGTTCCGTGGGAAGAAAAAAATAAGCTCACACAGAACTCACGGACCACACAGAAAGAAGAACTGAAACTTCTGTGAATTCCGTGGATTCCGTGGGAAAGAAATACAATAAAAAGATACTATTATGACAGAAAACGATTTGACATACAGAATTAGAGGTTCTATATTCAAAGTATACAAGCAATTAGGTCCAGGACTGCTTGAATCTGTCTATGAAGAAGCACTTGTTTACCAACTCAGCAAAGATGGTATGCAAGTAACACGACAAACAAGCATACCTATATACTATGACGAAATAAAATTATCAACCAACCTTCGATTGGATATTATTGTTGAAGACAGTGTCATAATAGAGATAAAATCAGTAAAAGAAATAGAACCAGTACACCATAAGCAACTGCTTACCTACATGAAATTAGCCAAGAAACATTTAGGATTTCTCGTCAACTTCAATACTGACGATATTAATAGAAGTACATACCGAAAAATTTTAGGATAAAAACAGACAAAGAACAATATGAACATAGGAAACATACAGTTTGGGGAACGACCGCTGTTCCTCGCACCAATGGAGGACGTGACCGACATCGGATTCCGACACCTCTGCAAGCGGTTCGGCGCATCGATGGTATACACGGAGTTTGTGAGCGCAGAGGCACTCGTGCGCTCGGTGAACGCCACGCTACGCAAACTCACTATCAGCGACGAAGAGCGACCCGTGGGAATACAGATCTACGGACGCGACGTGGAGTCGATGGTGGAGGCAGCAAAGATTGTAGAGCAGGTGAAGCCCGATGTGATTGACATCAACTTCGGATGCCCCGTGAAGAAGGTGGCAGGCAAGGGCGCCGGCGCAGGAATGTTGCAGAACATACCGCTGCTATTAGACATCACGCGCGAAGTGGTGAAGGCGGTGAACACACCCGTCACGGTGAAGACACGCTTGGGATGGAACCACGACCAGCTCGTCATCTGCGACCTGGCGGAGGCACTGCAGGACTGCGGCATACAGGCACTCACCATACACGGCAGAACGCGCGCACAAATGTACACGGGCGATGCCGACTGGACGCTCATCGGCGAGGTGAAGCGCAACCCACGCATACACATCCCCATCATCGGCAACGGCGACATCTGCACACCTGAGCAGGCGCGCGACGCGTTCGACCGCTACGGCGTGGATGCTGTGATGGTGGGCCGTGCCACGTTCGGCTGTCCGTGGATATTCCAGGAGATGCGCGACGTGCTCGACGGACGTCCTGCCGACCCGACGCTCACTGTCGACCGCAAGATTGACCTGCTGCTTGAGCAGCTGCGCATCAACGTGGAGCGCATCGACGAGTATCGCGGCATTCTGCACACGCGCCGCCACATAGCGGCGTCGCCGGTGTTCAAGGGCATACCCGACTTCCGACAGACGCGCATCGCCATGCTGCGTGCCACAACGGTGGAGGAGCTGACGACTATTATGGAACAGGCACGAGAGATGATTCACAAGACACAAGGCGTGTAGCCACGCTATAAGAACACAGAAAAGGGGCTCTGTACTGTCACGTACAGAGCCCCTTATGTTATACTTTCACGTCACGCATCGGTCGACGCAGATGTCTGCATCGGTCGACGCAGATGTCCGCATCGGTCGACGCAGATGTCCGCATCGGTCGGCGCAGATGTCCGCAACGGTCGACGCAGATGTCCGCATCGGTCGGCGCAGATGTCCAAGGGGGTGCAGCAGTCTCTGCTGCACCAACAAAGCAGTCGATGCACTTATCAGGGGGTGCAGCAGTCTCTGCTGCACCAATAAAGCAGTCGGTGCACTTACCAGGGGGTGCAGCAGTCTCTGCTGCACCAATAAAGCAGTCGGTGCACTTCTTACTTGGTTGGTGCACTTGAGACAAGTGCACCCCCTTAGTGCCCCCTTAGTGCGCCTCCTTAGGCAAAGCCGAAGGCGCGGTCGTAGTCCTCGCTTACGCCGAGCTTGCCGTTGATAAGGCTCACGAGCTCCACAGTGGCGAGGAAGCAGAGGCGACCGTCCGACTTGCGGTGGATAGCGTGGTCGAAGATGTAGCGCAGACCCTCCTTGCGCACGCCGAGCTTCGAGACGAAGACATCGTCGCAGCGCAGCGGCGTCTTATACTGTAGGTTCATGCGCGCCACTACAGCGTCGACACCCTTCTCGTGAAGGCGCGCGAAGCTCACGCCGAGCGACGTGAGGTAGAGATGGCGCGTGTGCTCGGTGTAGTGGAGATAGTTGGCATTGTTCACGATGCCCTGGATGTCGCACTCGTAGTCGCGAACCTCCATTTCTGTTTCAAAGATATAGTTCGGTTTCATAAATAGAATATTCCTTCGGGACCCTCGTTGCAGAGCAGATCGAGAGCCGACATGTTGGGTTGGAAGCCCTGGCGCAGGGCATGAACTTGATAATACTCGCGCGGCGTGAACGCAGCGTCGGGCAGCGGATGCTTCGGGCGGATGGCGTCGCGGAAGTCGTCGGCACCCACGGCAGCGGCGTCCATGTACTCGTCTGAGACGCTGATATTCGGACGCACGTCGAGCAGCTCGCAGAGCTTCGCGGTTATCTCCATGTTGAAGTCGAAGAGATACTCCCAGCGGCGCTCGAAGAACGGGCGCAAGTCGTCGGCGTAGTACATGAAGAACGGCGACTCGCCGTAGGCAGACACGATGGCGTTCCAGTGGAGGTGGCGCCACTCGCCGTGGTCGGAGATGCGTATGTCGCGCATGGGGCACTTGGTGCCGTCGTAGCGTTCGATGGGCACGGTGAGCGCCTGCACGCCGTTAGCCGTGGCTATCAGGCAGCGGTTGCGGTAGGTCTGCTTCGTGAAGTTGTCGCAACGCTCCACTATCGCATGTCCGTAGCGGTGGAGCTTCTGCATCCATTGCACGGGTGGGAAGTAGGCGGAGGAGAGCAGGCAGGTAGCCGCACCCTCTTGCCCTTCGGCAGCGGTGTGGGGAGTGGGTTGCTCAGTATTTGTTGACATCAGTCTGAATGGTCGTGTTAGTGATTGGATATACAGCCCTACGATCTGCGTTTATTGCGCTTGCTCCAAAGCGAAAGCGCGCAGCTCACGGTGACGCCGGTAAGGAAGTTGAGCACGAGGCAATAGACGAACAAAGCCCAATTGCTCTCGAAGCTATACATATCGTATCCGAACAGATAGGCGATGCCCATATACACCATGAACGTAACGATATAGAGAAGGAACTCGACGGTCTTTCTCACCGCTATTTTGCTTACTGCCATAATAGTTGTGTATTATAGGGTTTAAATATGAGGAGGCAGAACTCGGAAAATGAGAAGTCGGACTATCTATAGGAGGGTATAGCATCCTGCTATACCCACGCAACCTGCCAACAACAAGGCAGAGTGGGTATGGCAGGATGCCATACCCTCCTAAGAAACTACTTGATATTGTCGACGAAGCGGAACAGACGGCTCCAGCGGATGCCGGCAGTACCGGTGTGGTCGGGGTCGCTCGACCACCAGATGAATATCGGCTTGCCCACGATGTGGTCTTCGGGCACGAAGCCCCAGTAGCGCGAGTCGGCAGAGTTGTGGCGGTTGTCGCCCTGCATCCAGTAGTAATCCATGCGGAAGGTGTACTTGTTGGTCTGCTTGCCGTTGATGTATATCTTTCCGTTCTTCACCTGCAGGTCGTTGCCCTCATAGACGCGTATCGGACGCTCGTAGACGGCGATGTTGTCCATGGTGAGTGTGAGCGTAGCGCCGCGCTTCGGAATCCAAATCGGTCCGTAGTTGTCGCGTGTCCAACGCTTGTTGCCGTTGAGCGGATATGTGCTCCATACGTCAGCCAGGTTGTCGGCATCGGTCACTGGTGTAACGCTCTCCACCACGTCCTTGCGTGCACGCAGTGCCTTCACGGAAGCGTTGGTGAGCGGCAGGTAGCCGTACATGTTGAGCGAAGCGATGTCCTCGTTGGAGATGCCCAGCTCGTCGATGAGTTCGAGCGGCAGCTGCGCACGCAGCTTCACGTGGTAGCTATACTGCACGTTGTCGGGCTCCTTGTTCGGCTTGCCGTCGAGGTAGATGATGCGGTTCTTTATCTGCAGAGTCTGACCGGGCAGACCCACGCAGCGCTTCACGTAGTTCTCGCGGCGGTCGACGGGGCGTGTCTTTATCGTGCCGAACTCGGAGGGGTTCTGGTCGATGAGCTTACGGCCTGCAGCGTAGAGCTTTGCAAAGAAGTCGTACTGCTGCTGCTTTGTGGCGAAGTAAGGTATCTCGCCGTTGTGCTTCTCAGCCCACTCCTGCTCGCCGGCTCCGTAGGCGATGGCGTAGAAGTCGCGACCCCAGTACTTGGGCGCGGTGAGCACGGTGTCGCCAGCCGGATAGTTGAACACAACGATGTCGTTGAGCTGCACCTTGCCCAGTCCCTTAGCGCGCTCGTAGCCCCACTGCGGCCACTCGATGTACGAGTCGCAGTCGACAACGGGCAGCGTGTGCTGCGTCAGCGGCAGCGTGAGCGGAGTCTGCGGCTTGCGCGGGCCGTAGCTCACCTTCGACACGAAGAGGTAGTCGCCTACGAGCAGCGATTTCTCAAGCGACGAAGACGGGATGACGTAGTTCTGGAAGAAGTAGATGTTGATGAAGTAAACGGCGACGAGGGCGAACACAAGGGCGTCGACCCACGGCATGATGGCTGCCGTGACGCGGTTCTCAGAGTCGCGCCACCATTGCCAGTTGATCTTCTTGGTGATATACACATCGAATATGAACGGCAGGACAAGGAGTCCCCACCAGCTCTTCACCCAATAGAGGAAGAGCAGATATGCCACAACAACGGCAATACACTTAGCCCACTGCACCTTCGGGTTGAGGGCTTTCTTTTCTTTTTCGGTCATTGTATTGAATGGTTAGGAGCTAAGCTCCGATTAGTATTCTTTAGGAGGGTATGGCATCCTGCCATACCCACGCAGCCTCGTACTGGAAGCAAATCTTTAGGAGGGCATGGCATCCTGCCATACCCACGCAGCCTTATGCTAAAGGATGTAAGGGTGCGGAAGCAAATCAGTGGGTATGGCAGGGATGCCATACCCTCCTATGTTAGAACTTGAACAAATCCTTTGTGGTGAGCAGTCCCTCGTGCTCCTTGGTGTATTCGGCAGCGAGCACCGCACCGAGTGCGAATCCCTTGCGCGAGTGGGCGTCGTGGGTGATTGTTATCGAATCGGCATCCGAGTCGTAACAGATGGTGTGGATGCCCGGCACCTCGTCGCGGCGGATGCTCTCGATGGGGAGTTGGTCGGGCGCAGCATCGTTGGTGCCCTCCACCGTGCCGTCGGCAAGGTGCTGCTCGCCCTTCACCCAAGAGGTCTTGCGGTCGAGGTCGGCGATAATCTCTTCGGCGAGGGTGATGGCAGTGCCCGACGGAGCATCGAGCTTATGCACGTGGTGGGTCTCGCTCATGCGTACGTCGTACTGGCAGAACTGGTTCATTATCTTAGCCAGGTAGCGGTTTACGGCTGAGAAGATAGCCACGCCAATAGAGAAGTTGGAAGCCCAGAAGAGAGTCTTGCCCTCCTCGGTGCAGGCGCGGCGCACATCGTCGCCGTGGTCCTTCATCCAACCCGTAGAGCCACTTACCACCTTCACGCCTGCTTTCCAGGCACGCAGATAGTTGGAGTAGGCAGCTGTTGGCGACGTGAACTCTATAGCTACGTCGGCAGAAGCAAAGGCTGCCGACTCAAAGTCGTCCTGGTTATCTACATCTATGATACTCACAATATTGTGGCCACGCTCCTTGCAGATTGACTCTATCATGTGTCCCATCTTGCCGTAGCCTATAAGTGCTATATTCATTGTCGTTACGTTTACGATTGTAATTATGCAAAGTTACAGAAAAAGATGGAGTAACCGCAATGTATGACTAAATTTTAGGGTTTTATAATAGAAAAAGCGTTGCTATAGTAATACTACAACAACGCTGCTACTCTTCTATAGACTGTGACTTGCACCGAACTCCTTCGACACATAGTTGTATATTCCTGCACAGCAGTCGGCTGAAAACGCCGTCGCACTCTCAATAAGCTTCGACCACTCCGCTTCGGTAAGACCGCGCTCAATGTCAGCACGACGGATGTCGTAGCGAAGCATAGCGCAGATGAGTCCGGCGTTGAAATTGTCGCCGGCGCCAATAGTGCTCACGGTAGGTGTCTCGGGCATGGCGTACTCATTGCGGAAACCACCGTCGGAGAACACCGTCACGGGACGAGGGCCGTCGGTGTAGACGAGTCGAGGACAGTAGAAGGAGGTCTCGGCACGGTAGACACGCTCGGCGGAATCCTTCTTGTAAAGCACCTCGAAGTCGTCGCGAGAGCCACGCACGATATCGGCGAACTCGAGGTTCTCAATGAGGTTGGGGGTCACCTTCATCACATCGCCACGATGCGACGGACGGAAGTTGACATCGTAATATATTATTGCGCCACAATCGCGGGCACGCTCAAGCAACGCTATGACCCGCGCACGAGTGGCAGGACTAACGGCGTAAAACGAACCAAAGAGCACGATATCATCCGGATTGATATCGGGCAATGGTATATCGACGGGGTCGGCATTGGGGTCGCGATAGAATGTGTAATTGGCGTTGTTGTCGCTATCGAGGAAAGCCAACGACACGGGCGACTTCCAACCCTTACGTTCTAACACATAATCGGTGCAGACATTGTTCGACGAGAGGAACGAGCGAACAAGAGCACCCACATGGTCATCGCCAGTCTCGGTGACAAAGAACGCATCGGCTCCCACACGACCAAGCGACACAATGGCGTTGAACGTTGAACCGCCTGGCACTGCTTCTACAGGTTTGTTGTCTTTGAAAATAATGTCGAGAAGGGTCTCGCCTATTCCTATTACTTTGCGCATATTATTGTTTCTAAATATGATATATGGAGTTGCTTACACTAACATAAACAACAAAGAAGCATTAACTACAACTACGTAGACTAATCCCAGTTGTCGAAATAGATACGCTCTGGCGAACGCATCTCTTCATTTGAGCCATCGTTCATGTATCTATTCTTAAAGTCCACATTCGTGGCATCCTGTTCATTGATAACATTGACCGACGGAGTAGGATCGGAACCAGCCAATATTGGCAAAGCCCCTATTTCAATGAAATTTGTTGTTGGGGTGAGATATTTCTTATTCACAGATTTGATAGGTTTTAATGATTGTGCGAAACAAACATCTAAATAAAAAGCCTGCTAACCTTGCGGTCAACAGGCTTAATATTAAGATAAAGCGATTTGCATCGATTATTCAGCCTTCGGCTCCTCTGCCTGAACAGCCTCTGTAGCAGGTGCCTCAGTTGCCTCAGCAGTTGACTTGCGGCTACGGCGTGTCTTCTTAGCAGCCTTAGCAGTCTTAGCCATGTTCTCGTCGAAGTCTACGAGCTCGATGAATGCGATCTGAGCAGCGTCACCCTTACGTGTGCCGAGCTTGATAACGCGTGTGTAGCCACCAGGACGGTCGCCTACCTTCTCAGCAACAGTGCTGAAAAGCTCCTTAAGAGCGTACTTGTTCTGGAGGTAGCTGAATACTACACGACGAGAGTTTGTGCTGTCGTCCTTGCAGCGTGTAATCAGCGGCTCTACATACATCTTCAAAGCCTTAGCCTTTGCGAGGGTCGTAGTGATTCTTTTGTGCATAATCAGCGAGATAGCCATGTTTGCGAGCATAGCGTTACGGTGAGATGCAGTACGACCTAAGTGGTTGAATTTCTTATTGTGTCTCATTTTGTTTTATTCTTTATCTAATTTGTATTGAGAAATGTCGGTTCCAAACGACAGATTCAGACTCAAGAGCAAATCATCAAGCTCAGAGAGCGATTTCTTACCGAAGTTGCGGAACTTAAGGAGGTCTGTCTTGTTGTACTGTACGAGGTCGCCGAGAGTTTCAACATCTGCAGCCTTCAAGCAGTTAAGCGCACGAACAGAGAGATTCATGTCGGTGAGCTTGGTCTTGAGGAGCTGGCGCATGTGGAGAACTTCCTCGTCGAACTCCTGATTGCTTTCGTGCTCAGGGCTCTCGAGAGTTATCTTCTCGTCGCTGAAGAGCATGAAGTGCTGAATCAGTATCTTAGCAGCTTCCTTGAGTGCGTCCTTCGGGTGAATAGAACCGTCCGTTGTGACTTCGAGCACGAGCTTATCATAGTCGGTCTTCTGCTCAACACGATAAGGCTCTACTGCGTACTTCACGTTACGGATTGGGGTGTAGATAGAATCGATTGGAATTACGTTGACATCAGTGCAGAACGCTCTGTTCTCATCGGCTGTGACATAGCCACGACCCTTGTTGATAGTAAGATCTATCTGCATTGAAGCTTTGACATCTAAATGACAAATCACCAAATCAGGGTTTAACACTTCAAATCCAGTCAGATACTTGCCTATATCACCAGCCTTGAACTCTGTCGAATTCTCAACGGTAATACTAACTTTTTCGTTCTCGAATTCTTCTACTACTTGCTTGAATCTTACTTGCTTCAAATTCAAGATAATGTTAGTTACATCCTCCTTTACGCCGGGTACAGATGAGAACTCATGCTCAACACCACCAATCTTGATGGTGTTGATTGCGTAGCCCTCAAGCGACGAAAGAAGAATGCGGCGCAGGGAGTTACCAATGGTAACACCGAATCCTGGCTCCAACGGACGGAATTCGAACTTGCCGAACTTGTCGTTGGAATCCAACATTACAACTTTGTCAGGTTTTTGAAATGCTAATATCGCCATTAATTTAATGATTATTTAGAGTACAACTCAACGATTAACTGTTCCTTAATGTTCTCTGGAATGTCAGCACGCTCCGGCTTGTGGAGGAACTTACCACTCTTTGTGGTCTGATCCCACTCAATCCATGGGAACTTGCTGTGGTTGTAACCAGCGAGAGCAGCCTCGATTACCTCGAGAGACTTAGACTTCTCGCGAACACCTACAACCATGCCTGCCTTTACTGAGAATGAAGGAATGTTCACTACCTTGCCGTCAACTGTGATGTGCTTGTGGCTAACAAGCTGACGAGCAGCAGCACGTGTCGGAGCAATACCCAAACGGAATACTACGTTGTCAAGACGGCTCTCGAGATTCTGGAGCAATACCTCACCAGTAATACCAGCTGCCTTAGCTGCCTTCTCGAACATGTTACGGAACTGGCGCTCGAGTACACCATATGTGTACTTAGCCTTTTGCTTCTCTGCCAACATGACAGCGTACTCAGACTGCTTTCTGCGACGATTGTTGCCATGCTGTCCAGGAGGGAAGTTTCTCTTGGACAAAACTTTGTCAGCACCGAAGATGGGTTCACCAAAACGGCGTGCAATTTTAGATTTCGGACCTGTATATCTTGCCATAATAAATTATATACTTTATTGTTGTTTGTATCTTTATTGTATGCAGGTTTCAAAAAAGAAGAAACCTGCAAAGGGAATGTTAGACCTTACGACGCTTCGGAGGACGGCAGCCATTGTGAGGAAGCGGAGTAACATCTACAATCTCCATAACCTCGATACCGCAGCTGTGTACGCCACGGATTGCTGACTCACGACCATTACCCGGACCCTTAACGTAAGCCTTAACCTTACGCAGACCAAGGTCGAATGCTACCTTGCCGCAGTCCTCTGCTGCCATCTGAGCTGCGTACGGTGTGTTCTTCTTAGAACCACGGAAGCCCATCTTACCTGCAGATGACCATGAAATTACCTGTCCCTCGCTATTTGCTAAAGATACAATGATGTTGTTGAACGAACTGTGAACGTGAAGCTGTCCGATAGCGTCAACCTTTACATTTCTTTTCTTAGTTGTTGCTGTTTTCTTTGCCATAATTGTTTTTAGTTAAAAGTTAAAAGTTAAAAGTCAGCCGACCAATCGCTGGCCTGCGTTGACTTTGCTTTCAACTAAATTTTACTTTGTAGCCTTCTTCTTATTAGCAACAGTCTTCTTCTTTCCCTTACGAGTACGGGCATTGTTCTTTGTGCTCTGACCGCGAACAGGAAGACCGTTACGATGACGAACTCCACGATAGCAACCAATATCCATCAGTCGCTTGATATTCATCTGGATCTCTGAACGGAGATCACCTTCAACCTTGAATTCAGCGCCGATAATTTCACGGATCTTGGCAGCCTGGTCGTCGTTCCAATCGCAAACCTTCAGGTCGCGGCTAACGCCGGCTTTGTCCAATATCTTTGCTGAACTACTTCGACCGATACCATAGATATAGGTCAATGCGATTTCGCCACGCTTGTTCTGGGGCAAATCTACTCCAACAATTCTTATTGCCATTTGTTAAAAATAAAAATTTAATTGATTAATTTAATTAATTCTTTTAGTGAGAAGCAGGACCCGACTTTCTCAAGTTCATGCCCTACAACCCTGCGCCATGATTAACCCTGACGCATCTTGAACTTAGGGTTCTTCTTGTTGATAACGAACAGACGACCTTTACGACGTACGATCTTGCAGTCGGGTGTACGTTTCTTTAATGATGCTCTTGTTTTCATATCTTTAAATTGTTACTTGTATCTGAAAACGATTCTGCCCTTAGTCAAGTCGTACGGACTCATCTCGACTTTTACCTTGTCGCCGGGCAGGATTTTGATGTAATGCATTCGCATCTTACCTGAAATGTGAGCAATAATCTGCACGCCATTCTCAAGTTCGACTCTAAACATTGCATTTGACAGTGACTCCACGATTGTGCCGTCTTGCTCTATAGCGGATTGTTTTGCCATAAATTGTTATATTCTGTTTTAGAATTCGACTTCCCTCTTACAAATTACCTTATTACATAGTAACTCAAAACTACTGAGGATTTTCAATTAAATCAAACGTAGACAGTATCTCAGCCTTACCACGTCTTACTACGATGGTATGCTCGAAATGCGCTGCTGGCTTTCCGTCGCGAGTAACAATACCCCAACGGTCAGGCAGAAGCCCTATTCTTCTGTCGCCCATAGTAATCATAGGTTCAATAGCGATACACATACCTTCTTTCAGCATCACTCCGTTTCCACGCCTACCATAATTTGGAACTTGTGGATCCTCATGCATCTCACGACCTATACCATGTCCAGTGAGTTCCCTCACTACTCCATAGCCGTGGGCTTCACAAAAAGATTGGATTGCATCACCAATATCACCGACATGATTTCCTGCAACTGCCATTTCTATGCCTTTATATAAGGATTGTCGTGTCACTGTCAGTAAATCTCTGACATCTTGACGGACGTTTCCGACACAAAAGGTGTAAGCACTATCTCCATTGTAACCTGCAAGAAGTGTGCCACAATCTATAGAAATGATGTCTCCGTCGTGTAAAATTGTTTTTTCATCGGGTATTCCATGAACAACAACGTTGTTGACAGAGGTGCAAATACTTGCGGGAAACGGCCCTCCAAAAGGATTGGGAAAGTTTTTGAAAGTAGGAACGGCTCCGTGGTCACGGATAAATTCCTCCGCTATCCTATCCAGTTGGAGGGTCGTCACGCCTGGTTTAATATGTTTGGCTAATTCTGCAAGCGTTTCACCAACTAAATGATTTGCCTTGCGCATCAGCTCAATTTCATCTTCTGTCTTTAGAAATATTTTCATTTCTTAAGAGGAAAATCAATACGCAGAAACAGCACCGTTACGTGTACGTCCTGAGTTGAGCAGTCCATCGTAGTGACGCATCAACATGTGGCTCTCAATCTGCTGGAGTGTGTCGATAACAACACCTACAAGAATGAGAAGTGATGTTCCACCGAAGAACTGAGAGAAAGCCTGCTGAACATTGAGCAGTCCTGCGAGTGCAGGCATTACAGCAATGAAAGCAATGAAGAACGAGCCAGGGAATGTGAGTCGTGACATAATTGTCTCGATGTATTCTGCTGTGTCCTTACCCGGCTTGATGCCAGGAATAAAGCCATTATTGCGTTTCATGTCCTCAGCCATCTGTGTTGGATTGAGTGTGATCGCCGTATAGAAGTATGTGAATGCGACAATCAGCGTAACATAGATGACGTTGTAGAGAAGACTGCGGTTGTCCATGAGGGCTGTTGCCCAAGACGAGGCACCATCGCTCTGGTAGCGTACGAAAGCCAATGGAATGAACATCAAAGCCTGAGCAAAGATGATAGGCATTACGTTGGCTGCGAACAATTTCAGAGGTATGTACTGGCGAGCGCCGCCATACTGCTTATTACCCACGAGACGCTTGGCGTACTGTACTGGGATTTTGCGGGTACCCTGAACCAGCATGATTGAAGCACAGATTACTGCGTACAGAACCAAGATCTCTATGATGAACATCACAAGTCCACCGCTTGAGATAGCTGTGAATCGTGAGCCCAGTTCCTGCACGAAAGCCTGTGGCAGACGTGCGATGATACCAATCATGATGATCATTGAGATACCATTTCCAACTCCCTTGTCAGTGATACGCTCACCAAGCCACAGTATAAACATACTGCCTGCTGCAAGGATAATCGTTGCAGGAATCATGAACATTGTCCATGAGATACCTGACGACAGGGCTGCTGCAGCCTGCGCCTTAAGGTTAAGCAGGTAAGAAGGAGCCTGGAACAAAAGGATGAACACTGTGAGTATTCGTGTGTACCAAGTTATCTTCTTACGACCGCTTTCGCCTTCGCGCTGCATCTTCTGGAAGTAAGGCACTGCCACTGCCAAAAGCTGCATGACAATAGAAGCTGAGATGTATGGCATGATTCCAAGCGCAAAGATAGACGCATTGGAAAATGCACCACCAGAGAACATGTCGAGCAGTGACATAAGTCCGCCCGATGTCTGCGACTGAAGTTTGTCCAACATACCCGGATTGATGCCAGGAAGCACCACAAACGAGCCGAAACGGTAGATAGCCGTAAACAGCAGAGTAATGAGGAGTCGCTGACGCAAATCCTCAATTCTCCAACAGTTCTTTAGTGTCTCAATAAACTTTTTCATCTACTTTATTAGATAATAGTTGTGTTACCTCCGACAGCCTTGATTGCTTCTTCGGCTGTCTTAGAGAATGCATGAGCCTTAACCTCAAGCTTAGCTGTGAGCTCGCCATTGCCAAGAACCTTAACGAGTTCCTTGCCGTTGGTGAGGTGAGCAGCCTTCAGTTCCTCGATTCCGATTACTGTGAGGTTCTTTGCCTCAGCAAGCTTCTGGAGTGTAGAGAGGTTTACAGCGAAGTATTCCTTGTGGTTGATATTCTTGAAACCAGCCTTCGGTACGCGACGCTGCAACGGCATCTGTCCACCTTCGAAACCAATCTTTCTCTTGTAACCTGAACGTGCCTTAGCACCCTTGTGTCCACGTGTAGAAGTACCGCCAAGACCAGAACCTGGACCACGACCGATACGACGACGTGAATGTGTGGAACCTGCAGCAGGCTTTAAATTATTTAATTTCATAATTCGTTCTTTTAAGATTTAATTAATCAACTACAGTTACCAAGTGGTGAACCTTGCGAATCATTCCACGTGCACTAGGAGTATCCTCAACCTCAACAACCTGAGAGATCTTGCGGAGTCCAAGAGCCTGAAGTGTTGCCTTCTGATCCTTCGGATAACCGATTTTGCTCTTAATCTGCTTTACTTTTATTGTTGCCATTGTTTATCCTCCTTATCCGTTAAATACTCTATCCATGCTGATGCCGCGTACACCTGCGATAGTGTAAGCGTCACGAAGCTGTGACAAAGCCTCGATTGTTGCTTTCACAAGGTTGTGAGGGTTAGAAGAACCCTTTGACTTAGCGAGGATGTCTGTAACGCCTACGCTATCAAGTACGGCACGCATAGCACCACCGGCTACGAGACCAGTACCGGCAGCAGCCGGACGCATAAACACCTGAGCACCGCCGAAGCGAGCTTCAACCTCGTGAGGGATAGTGCCCTTAAGCACCGGAACCTTAACGAGGTTCTTCTTTGCAGCCTCTACGCCCTTAGCGATAGCAGCTGTAACTTCGCCAGCCTTACCGAGACCGTAGCCGATAACGCCCTTGCCGTCACCAACAACAACGATGGCAGCGAATGTAAATGTACGACCACCCTTAGTAACCTTAGTTACACGGTTGATAGCCACGAGGCGGTCCTTCAAATCAACGTCATTAAAAACTTTTACTTTATTCATTGCCATAATCGTTTAGAATTTGAGACCACCGTTACGAGCTGCATCAGCGAGCTCCTTAACACGTCCGTGATAAAGATAACCATTACGGTCGAAAACTACAGCTGAAACACCAGCAGCGATTGCGTTGGCAGCTACGAGCTCACCAACCTTAGCAGCCTGCTCCTTCTTAGGCATCTTCTCGAGACCGAGTGAAGAAGCCGAAGCAAGTGTTGTTCCAGTCAAGTCGTTGATAACCTGTGCGTAAATCTGCTTATTGCTACGGAAAACGCTAAGACGAGGGCGCTCTGCAGTACCGCTGATACGCTTACGAACTCTATATTTAATTTTAATTCGTCTTTCTACTTTCTTTGTTGTCATAATCCTAAAAAAATTAAGAATGTTACTTAGCTGAAGCTGTCTTACCAGACTTTCTGCGGATAACTTCGCCTTGGAACAAGATACCTTTGCCCTTGTAAGGCTCAGGCTTGCGGAAAGAACGAATTTTTGCACAAATGAGTCCGAGCAACTGCTTGTCGCAAGACTCCAAAGTGAGGATAGGGTTCTGGTTTCTCTCGCTCTTAGACTCTACCTTAACCTCTGCAGGAAGCTCGATAAAGATAGGGTGAGTATAACCGAGGGAGAACTCGATAAGGTTTCCCTGGTTTGAAACACGATAACCGACTCCGACAAGCTCGAGTACCTTCTTGTAGCCTTCGCTTACGCCAACAACCATGTTGTTAACGAGTGAACGGTAGAGACCGTGGAAAGCTGACTTCTGCTTGTAGTTAACAGGGCTATTCTCGTCTACCTCGAAAGTTACGTGACCGTCCTCAATCTTAACGATGATTGACGGGTCTACCTTCTGTGAGAGCTCGCCCTTAGGACCCTTAACATTTACTACTCCGTTGTTGAGTGTTACTGTAACACCTGCTGGGATACTAATTGGTAATTTACCTATTCTTGACATATTCAAATCCTCCAATTAATAAACATAGCAAAGAACCTCACCACCAATCTTCTGGGCAGAAGCTTCCTTGTCGGTCATTACGCCCTTAGAAGTAGAGAGGATTGCGATACCCAATCCGTTAATAACTCTCGGCATATCCTTGTATCCGACATACTTGCGGAGACCAGGAGTAGAAACACGCTTCAGCGATGTGATAGCGTTTGTTTTGGTTGCAGGGTCGTACTTCAAAGCAACTTTGATTGTACCCTGAGGACCGTCCTCTACGAACTTGTAATTGAGGATGTAGCCCTTCTCGAAGAGGATCTTTGTGATCTCTTTCTTCAAGTTAGACGCAGGAACCTCTACGACACGGTGATGAGCCATGATTGCGTTTCTGAGTCTTGTCAGAAAATCTGCTATTGGATCTGTCATTTTATATAAAAAGTTTAATTAATCGGGACTACCCCGACAATATTAAAGAAAAAAATTACCAGCTTGCTTTCTTTACTCCAGGAATGAGACCCTGTGAAGCCATCTCGCGGAACTGGATACGAGAGAGACCGAACTGACGGATATATCCCTTTGGACGGCCTGTAATCTTGCAGCGGTTGTGCAGACGGATTGGGTTTGCATTCTTAGGAATAGCCTGCAACTTGCGGGCAGCTTCGTAAGCCTCAGAAGGATCCTCAGTTGTAGCGATTACCTTCTTCAGAGCAGCACGCTTCTCAGCATAGCGAGCAACGAGTTTGGCACGCTTTACCTCACGAGCCTTCATTGATTCTTTTGCCATATTGCTTAATCGTTTTTAGCGTTTTTAAATGGAAGACCGAATGCCTTGAGGAGAGCGTAGCCCTCTTCGTCGGTGTTGGCAGAGGTCACGAATGTGATATTCATACCCTGGATGCGGTCGATCTGGTCGATGTTGATTTCAGGGAAGATAATCTGCTCCTGAATACCCAGTGTATAGTTACCACGGCCGTCGAACTTGCTCTCGATGCCCTTGAAGTCGCGGATACGGGGAAGTGCGATACGAACGAGTTTCTCGAGGAACTCGTACATGCGCTCACGACGGAGAGTTACCATAACGCCGATAGGCATCTTCTTACGAAGCTTGAAGTTAGCGATATCCTTCTTAGAATATGTAGCTACTGCCTTCTGACCTGCGATAGTAGAAATCTCGTTGATTGCAACGTCGATAATCTTCTTGTCCTGAGTAGCGTCGCCCAGACCCTGGTTGATGACAATCTTCTTCAGAACTGGAATCTGCATTGACGAAGAGTAGTTGAACTGCTCCTTCAGTGCAGGAGCGATGCTCTCTGCATAGAATTTCTTTAACTGTGCTGTATCCATTACTTGATTTCCTCCCCTGACTTTTTAGCGATGCGTACTTTCTTACCATCCTCGGTAACCTTGATGCCTACGCGAGTAGCCTTGCCACTCTTCGGGTCAACAAGGCTGAGGTTAGAGATGTGAATCGGAGCTTCCTGCTTAACGATACCACCCTGAGGGTTCTTAGCAGAAGGCTTGGTGCTCTTTGAAACCATGTTCACACCTTCAACGAGTGCGCGGTTCTTCTCAACCAGCACTTTGAGCACCTTACCAGTCTTGCCCTTATCCTCACCGGCAAGGACAACGACTGTGTCATTTTTCTTAATATGTAACTTACCCATTACTTGTTTGCGTTTTTAAATATTAAAGAACCTCAGGTGCCAAAGAAACGACCTTCATATTCACTGCACGCAATTCACGAGCAACTGGGCCGAAGATACGGCTACCACGGAGCTCACCTGCGTTGTTGAGCAGTACACATGCGTTGTCGTCAAAGCGGATGTAAGAGCCGTCAGCACGACGGATTTCCTTCTTTGTGCGAACGATCAAAGCCTTAGATACCGCACCCTTCTTCAAATCACTTGATGGGATAACGTTCTTGACAGCAACGACAATAACGTCTCCTACGCTTGCGTAACGACGGCGTGTACCTCCGAGGACGCGAATGCAGAGAGCCTCGCGTGCGCCGCTGTTATCACATACTGTAAGTCTTGATTCTGCTTGTATCATATTTTACTTAGCTTTTTCTACGATTTGTACTAATCTCCATCTCTTTGTCTTGCTCAAAGGACGAGTCTCCATGATAAGCACTGTATCGCCTACATTAGCCTCGTTCTTCTCATCGTGAGCATGGTATTTCTTTGTCTTCTGAACGAACTTACCATAAATAGGGTGCATCTCCTTGAACTTAGCGGCGATAACAATGGTTTTATCCATCTTGTTGCTAATAACGACACCCTGTCTTGTTTTTCTTAAATTTCTTGTTTCCATCTGGACCATTGTTATTTGTTAAGTTCTCTCTGGCGGATTTCAGTATTGAGGCGTGCGATATCACGACGAACTGCCTTAATCTGTGATGGATTTTCAAGTGGAGTAACGGTGTGGTTGAGCTGCATCTGAGCAAGCTTCTCCTGGAGGTTCTCCTTAGTTTCTGCCAATGTCTTGGCATCCATTTCTCTTACTTCTTTGATCTTCATAAATTAAGCGTTTTTATCGTAGTCACGTCTTACAACAAACTTTGTCTTTACAGGCAGCTTCTGAGCAGCGAGGCGAAGTGCCTCCTTAGCGATATCGAAGCTTACACCTTCTACTTCAAAGAGGATACGACCCGGGGTAACTGGTGCTACCCATCCTGCGGGATCACCCTTACCCTTACCCATACGTACGTCAGCAGGCTTACGTGTGATTGGTTTATCCGGGAAAATACGAATCCAGACCTGACCCTGGCGCTGCATGTAACGGTTTACTGCAACACGGGCAGCCTCTATCTGGCGGCTGTCGATCCACTTCGGCTCAAGAGTCTTGATACCGAAAGAGCCAAACGCCAACTGTGTGCCTCTGTGGGCGTTGCCTTTATTGCCACGTCCGTCTTGAGGTCTTCTATATTTTACTCTTTTTGGCTGTAACATGATAATCTTCTACTTTTAACGGTTATTGTTTCTCTTACGATTACCACGGTTGCCACGGCCATTGTTAGAGCCACCATTCTGCTTCTCCTGAGAGAAGTTAGGTGTGAGGTCACGATCACCGTAAACCTCGCCACGGCAAATCCAAACCTTGATACCGAGAAGACCTACCTTAGTGAGGGCTTCTGCCTGGCAGTAATCGATGTCTGCACGGAATGTGTGCAACGGGGTACGACCTTCCTTGAACATCTCCTTGCGAGCCATTTCAGCGCCGTTAAGACGACCAGTAATCTGGATCTTCACGCCTTCAGCGCCAGCGCGCATTGTGTTCTGGATAGCCATCTTGATAGCGCGGCGGTAAGCAATCTTACCCTCTACCTGACGAGCGATGTTGTTACCAACGATGTTAGCATCGAGCTCAGGTTTCTTTACCTCGAAGATGTTAATCTGAACATCCTTCTTGTAGAGCTTCTTGAGCTCTTCCTTGAGCTTATCAACATCCTGACCACCCTTACCAATGACGATACCCGGACGAGCTGTGCAGATTGTGATAGTGATGAGTTTCAGTGTACGCTCGATAACGATGCGTGAAACGCTTGCCTTCTCAAGGCGCTTGTTGAGGTAAGTACGGATGTTTTTGTCCTCAACGAGGTTGTCACCGAAGCTCTTTCCACCGAACCAATTTGAATCCCATCCGCGGATGATACCGAGACGGTTGCTTATTGGATTAACTTTCTGTCCCATTCTACTTATTATTTTTCGTCATTAGTTTTGGAATCAACAAACAGTGTTACGTGATTGCTGCGCTTGCGGATGCGATATCCGCGGCCCTGCGGTGCAGGACGCATACGCTTCATTGTCACGCCTTCGTCAACGAACACCTTAGTGATGAAGAGTTCGCCATCCTCAGCCTTGCGGTCGTTTTTAGCTTCCCAGTTTGCAATAGCCGAACGCAACAGTTTCTCAACGTCAGCAGCTGCCTGCTTCTTAGAGAAGCGGAGTACGCCGAGTGCGCGGTTAACCTCCATACCACGAACCATGTCTACAACGTAGCGCATCTTGCGTGGTGAAGAAGGAACGCCGTTGAGCTTTGCGAAGTACAAGTTCTTACGGGCTTCTTTTCTTTTTTCAGCCGATATATGTTTTCTTGCTCCCATTATTTATTTCTTAATTTTAAATGGTTTAAACCCGCTTACTTTCTGTTACCAGAGTGACCACCGAAGCGACGAGTCGGAGAGAATTCACCGAGCTTGTGACCAACCATGTTCTCTGTGATGTAAACAGGGATAAATTTGTTTCCGTTATGAACTGCAACAGTGTGTCCCACGAAGTCAGGTGAGATCATTGATGCTCTGGCCCAAGTCTTGACAACAGTCTTCTTGCCACTCTCGTTCATGGCGAGAATTTTCTTCTCAAGCGACACGTTGATATATGGACCTTTTTTTAATGAACGACTCATAATTTACTCTTGTTTTATTTGTTAGCTCTTTCGATGATATACTTGTTAGACTGCTTCTTAGGTGCACGTGTCTTGAGACCCTTAGCATACAAGCCCTTGCGTGAACGTGGATGTCCACCAGACTGACGGCCTTCGCCACCACCCATTGGGTGATCAACAGGGTTCATAACTACACCACGGTTGTGTGGACGACGTCCCAACCAACGTGAGCGACCAGCCTTACCAGACTGCTCGAGAGCGTGGTCAGAGTTACCAACACTACCTACAGTTGCCTTACAAGCACTCAGAATCTTACGAGTCTCGCCTGAAGGGAGCTTAATTACACAATAACTGCCTTCACGAGAAGTGAGCTGAGCAAAATTACCAGCCGAACGAACGAGCAGAGCACCCTGGCCTGGACGCAACTCAATGTTGTGGATCACAGTACCAACGGGAATGTTTGCGAGCGGAAGAGCGTTACCAACCTCAGGAGCAGCCTCTGCGCCTGACATCAGCTTTGCGCCAACTTCCAGTCCGTTAGGAGCAATAATGTAACGTTTTTCACCATCTGCATAGAACAACAGAGCGATGCGAGCCGAGCGGTTCGGATCATACTCGATTGTCTTAACTACAGCTGGAACACCATCCTTCTCTCGCTTGAAGTCGATCAAACGATACTTCTTCTTGTGGCCGCCGCCCATGTAGCGGACAGTCATCTTACCGGTGTTGTTTCGACCACCAGTAGAACGCTTACCGAAAACGAGAGACTTCTCTGGCACGGATGCAGTAATCTCCTCGAACGTGCCAATAACCTTGTGTCTTTGTCCCGGAGTAACCGGTTTAAATTTACGTACTGCCATTTTTTATTTTAGATATTGCTGTAAAAATCAATTACATCGCCCTCCTTAAGAGTAACGATTGCTTTCTTGAACGAGTTCTTCTGTCCCTTCACGAGACCCTTGCGTGTGTAACGGCTCTGGCGCTTGCCAGCGTATACCATTGTGTTCACGTCAAGAACAGTAACGTTGTAGCGTGTCTCAATCTCCTTCTTGATCTGAAGTTTGTTTGCCTCCGGAAGCACGATGAAGCCATACTTTGTTTCTGCCTTCTTTGTGCGCTCCTGGCCCTTCACCTTGTATGTTTTAGCTACAGAAGACTTGTCTGTCAGTTTGGTCATCTTCTCAGTGACCAATGGTTTTACGATAAATGTCATGTCTGTTGCCTCCTATTATTTTGATAAGATTGATTCGATAGCCTTGAGCGAATTCTCAGTGATTACGAGCACCTCAGAATTGAGAACTTTGTATGCATTCACTGCTGTTGCTGTCATTACTTCAGCGCGCTGCAAGTTACGTGATGACAAAAATACGTTTTTATTTACTTCTGGCAAAAGAAGAAGGAGCTTTTTGCCCTCAACTTTAAGATTTTTAGTAATATTTACAAAATCTTTAGTCTTTGGAGCCTCCATTGTGAAGTCTTCGAGAACTACGATAGCGTTCTCCTGAGCCTTGTATGAAAGGGCTGACTTACGTGCGAGAGCCTTAACCTTCTTATTGAGCTTGAAGCTGTAGTTACGTGGCTTCGGACCGAAAACGCGACCACCACCTACGAGCACCGGTGAGTTGATATCACCACGGCGAGCACCGCCGCCGCCCTTCTGGCGTCCGAGCTTGCGTGTAGAACCGCTAACCTCGCTGCGCTCCTTCGACTTTGCTGTGCCCTGACGCTGGTTAGCGAGGTACTGCTTAACGTCGAGATAGAGTACGTGATCGTTAGGCTCGATTCCGAAGATTGCGTCGTTCAGCTGAACCTTTCTTCCGGTCTCCTGACCGTTGATATTTAATACGCTAACTTCCATTATTTCTTGATTAATACGGTTGAACCATTGCATCCGGCTACAGAACCCTTAACGAGAAGGAGGTTGTGCTCCGGAATTACCTTTAACACTTTGAGATTCTGGGTTGTAACGCGGTCGCCGCCCATCTGGCCGCCCATGCGCATTCCCTTGAATACCTTTGCTGGGTAAGAACAAGCACCGATAGAACCCGGCTTGCGTGCGCGGTCGTCCTGACCGTGTGTGCTCTGACCTACACCGCCGAATCCATGACGCTTAACAACACCCTGGAAACCTTTTCCCTTAGATGTGCCTACAATGTCAACAAACTCTGTGTTAGCGAAGAGCTCTACAGTGAGAACATCACCGAGGTTGTACTCCTCATCAAACTTGAACTCGGCCAAGTGCTTCTTAGGTGTTGTACCAGCCTTCTTGAAGGTGCCCATCATAGGCTTTGTGGTGTTCTTTTCCTTAGCTTCACCATAGCCCAGCTGAACTGCCTTGTAGCCGTCTGTTTCAACGGTCTTTACCTGTGTTACAACACATGGACCAGCTTCGATAACAGTGCACGGTACGTTCTTACCGTCGGCACTGAAAACGGATGTCATTCCGATTTTTTTTCCAATTAATCCTGGCATTTCAAATGAATATTAAAAATGAAAATTACTATACTTTGATCTCTACTTCTACACCGCTCGGGAGTTCAAGCTTCATGAGCGCGTCAACTGTCTTGGCTGTTGAGCTGTAGATGTCGATAAGACGCTTGAAGTCTGAGAGCTGGAACTGCTCACGTGATTTCTTGTTAACGAAAGTACTGCGGTTTACAGTGTAGATACGCTTGTGTGTAGGCAATGGAATAGGACCGCTAACGATAGCACCTGTGGCCTTAACTGCCTTCACGATCTTTTCAGCTGACTTGTCTACGAGCTTGTGGTCGTAGCTCTTCAGCTTGATACGAATTTTCTGACTCATAATTGTATTTAAAGTTTATAATGCAATTTAATGTGGCACGTTCAGCGTGATTATATTCTCAACTTGGAGTGCTGAACAGCCGAAAAAAGGAGGTGGGGTACGTCGCTTAAGAGTCATTCGCTAAGCGACGCCCCATGTCCCTTTAGGTTTTATTTTGTCGGGAGCCGTTTTGGTGGCTCCCTACGCAATTGCGTGATTGGTTACACGAGGTCTGCGCGACCCTTAACCTCCTCGAGCACTGCCTTAGCGATAGCACTTGAGAGTGGTGCGTGGTGATCGTACTCCATAGAGCTTGTTGCACGACCTGAAGTGATAGTACGGAGAGCTGTTACGTAACCGAACATCTCTGACAGAGGAACCTGAGCCTTTACGATGCGGGCACCAGAGCGAGCCTCTTCCATGCCTTCTACCTGACCACGACGCTTGTTCAAGTCGCCGATTACGTCACCCATGTTCTCCTCCGGAGTAACAACCTCTACCTTCATGATAGGCTCCATAAGAACCGGACCTGCCTTCGGGCAGCCGTTCTTGTAAGCGTTGAGGGCAGCGAGCTCGAATGACAACTGGTCAGAGTCAACCGGGTGGAACGAACCGTCGGTGAGGACAACCTTAAGGCCAGTCATCGGATAGCCACCGAGGATACCATTCTTCATGGCGTTCTCGAAGCCCTTCTGTACTGACGGGATGAACTCCTTAGGAATGTTACCGCCCTTAACCTCGTTAACGAACTGCAAGTCGCCTTCCTTGTAATCCTCGTCCTTCGGGCCGATTGTTACGATAATGTCAGCGAACTTACCGCGACCACCTGACTGCTTCTTGTAAACCTCACGGAGAGTTGTCGGCTTGGTGATTGCCTCCTTGTAGTTAACCTGCGGCTTACCCTGGTTACATTCAACCTTGAACTCACGCTTCAGACGGTCGATAATGATGTCGAGGTGAAGCTCACCCATACCAGAGATAATGGTCTGACCACTCTGCTCGTCGGTACGTACGGTGAATGTCGGGTCCTCTTCAGCAAGCTTAGCGAGACCGTTGTCGAGCTTAGCGATGTCAGCCTGGCTCTTCGGCTCTACTGCGATAGAGATTACGGTATCAGGGAACGACATTGACTCGAGTACGATCGGGTGTGCCTCGTCGCAGAGTGTGTCACCTGTGCGGATATCCTTGAAGCCTACACCTGCGCCGATATCACCAGCGTCGATTGACTCCATTGGGATTTCCTTGTTTGAGTTCATCTGGAACAGACGGCTGATGCGCTCCTTCTTGCGTGAACGTGGGTTGTAAACGTAAGAACCTGCAACTACCTTACCTGAGTAAACGCGGAAGAATACCAGACGGCCCATGAACGGGTCGGTAGCGATCTTGAATGCGAGAGCTGATGTCGGCTCGTCCTCAGACGGCTTGCGGTCTTCCTCTTCCTCTGTGTCAGGGTTTGTACCAACGATAGCTGCTGTATCGAGAGGTGAAGGAAGGAATGCGCAAACGTAGTCGAGAAGCGGCTGAACGCCCTTGTTCTTGTATGAAGAACCGAGAAGCATAGGAGTGAGCTCCATTGAGATTGTACCCTTGCGGATAGCTGCGATAAGCTCCTCTTCTGTGATCTCCTGGCCCTCGAGATACTTCTCCATCAGGACTTCGTCGTTCTCGGCAACAGCCTCGACCAGGATGTTGCGATACTCCTCAGCCTGTTCGACCATATCTTCGGGGATGGGCTCGGTACGCATATCATTGCCCATGTCGTCGTAGTAGACCTCAGCGTTCATATCGACCAGGTCAACGATACCACGGAAGGTATCCTCCTGACCGATAGGCAGCTGGATGGCCACGCCGTTGGCGTGCAGACGATCGTGCAGCATCTTGATGCAGCGGAAGAAGTCAGCACCCATGGTATCCATCTTGTTGACGTACACCATGCGGGGGACTTTGTACTCATCAGCCTGACGCCAGACGGTCTCAGACTGAGGCTCGACACCGCCCTTAGCAGCCAGAACGGTCACAGAACCGTCCAGCACGCGCAGAGAACGCTGAACCTCAACAGTGAAGTCAACGTGACCCGGGGTGTCGATGATGTTAACTTGGTGTCCTTTCCATTGAGCAGTTACTGCTGCTGATTGGATTGTGATACCACGTTCTCTTTCTTGGTCCATAAAGTCGGTTACTGCAGCACCATCGTGAACTTCGCCGATTTTGTGAGTCTTACCTGTGTAAAACAAGATACGTTCGGTAGTTGTTGTCTTACCTGCATCGATGTGAGCAGCAATACCGAAGTTTCTAATTTTTTCTAAAGGGCATTGTCTTGGCATTTTTGTATTCCTTTATTTAACTGTAAATATTTATAATTTTAGCGATAAATCGCCAATAAAATCTTCGCATAAACATAAAAAAAATACAAAATAATTATTTATCTCTTGTTACAATTCATTCTTTTTTATTACTTTTATCTTTTTACCGTTTTTTCTTTTTGCGTTATAATTGTGCCAAAAGTGTTACATAAAAGTTAGGATTGTTATGAAGAAAATTTTTATTGCAGACATAAAAAATTATGAAAATCAAGAAATTACGCTTCAAGCGTGGCTTTACAACAAACGTTCAAGCGGAAAATTGCACTTTCTCCAACTCAGAGACGGTACCGGAGAAATTCAAGCAGTAGTTTTTAAAGGTAATGTTTCGGAAGAAGTTTTTGCACTTGCTGATAAAATTACGCAAGAATCGTCAGTTGAAGTTACCGGTACGGTTAAAAAGACAGATCGTGCGAAAATCGGTTTTGAAATTGACGCAACAGACGTTAAGCTTATTTGCGGTTCTGAAGATTACCCGATTACTCCGAAAGAACACGGCCCTCACTTCCTTATGGAACACAGACATTTGTGGCTTCGTTCATTGAAACAAAAGGCTATTTTGAGAGTCAGACACAGAATTATCAAGTCAATTCGTGACTTCTTTGATAATCACGGTTTTACCCTTGTTGACGCTCCGATTTTCACACCGAACGCTTGCGAAGGTTCGACAACTTTGTTTGAAACAGATTATTTTGACCAAAAAGCATATCTTTCACAAAGCGGTCAACTTTATATGGAAGCCGCTTGTGCAGCAGTTGGAAAGGCATATTGTTTCGGTCCTACATTCCGTGCTGAAAAATCAAAAACCCGTCGTCACTTGACGGAATTTTGGATGGTTGAGCCGGAAGTTGCGTTTATGGATATTTTCGAAGATATGGATTTGGCGGAAGAATTTGTTGAATATATCGTTCAACAAGTCGTTGAACATTGCCGTCCAGAACTCGAAACTTTGGAACGTGATATTTCAAAATTGGAAAATATCAAACGTCCGTTTCCGAGAATTTCTTACGACGAAGCAATCGAAATTCTTCACAAAAAAGGCAACGACACTCCGAACGGCGAAGATTTTGGCGGTGACGAAGAAACACTTATCTCGGAAGAATTTGACAAACCTGTTATGATTCACCACTATCCGATGAGTGTTAAGGCTTTCTACTTCAAACAGGCTGAAAACGGCAAGGCTGCTTGCGTTGATATGATTGCACCCGAAGGTTACGGCGAAATCATCGGTGGTGGTCAACGTGAAGAAGACATTGACAAATTGATGGCTAAAATTAAGGAACAAAACTTGAACCCCGAAACATTTGATTGGTATTTGGATTTGAGAAAATACGGTTCTGTTCCTCACGCAGGCTTCGGCTTGGGTATCGAAAGAACGGTTGCTTGGCTCTGCGGACTTTCACACGTTAGAGAAACAATTCCGTTCCCGAGACTTATGGATAGATTGAAACCATAATTCGGTTAACGTTTGGGTTTTAACCGAAAAAAAGGCTTAGTTTAAAAAGGCGATGTAGTTTAACATCGCCTTTTTCGTACGTTTAAATTTTATAAATTTTTTATGACTTCGGCTGTAAATTCAGTCGTGGTAGCGTTTCCGCCTAAGTCTGCCGTCAGAACTTTACCCTCTTTGAGCGTTTTTAGCAAAGCGTTTTCAATCTTTTCCGCCCTGTCTCGTTCGCCGATATATTTCAGCATTTCAACCGCAGAAAGCAACAATGCCGACGGGTTTGCCTTATTTTGCCCCTTAATATCAGGTGCAGAGCCGTGAACGGGTTCAAAAACAGCACATTCAAGCCCGATGTTTGCACCCCTTGCAAGTCCCAAACCGCCCGTCAAACCGGCCGTTAAGTCTGAAACAATATCGCCATACAAATTTGGCAAAACCAAAACATCAAATTTTTCAGGGTGTTGAACTAATTGCATACAGAGGTTATCTACCAAAATTTCCTTATATTCAATGTTCGGATAATTTTCCGCAATTTTTCTACAACATTCCAAAAACAATCCGTCTGAAAATTTCATAATATTTGCTTTAGAAACCGCATGAACAGTCTTTCTTTCGTTATCAACGGCATATTTAAAAGCAAATTCCGCAATTCTCTCAGATGCCTTTCTCGTAATTATTTTAATACTTTCCGCCGTATCGTTGTCCACCATTCGTTCAATGCCTGCGTACAAATCTTCTGTGTTTTCACGAACGACAACCAAATTGACATTGTCAAACGGCGTTTTGATACCTTCGAAATTCTTGCAGGGTCTCAAGTTTGCATATAAATCAAGACTTTTTCGAAGTTGAACATTTACGCTTCTGAAACCTTTGCCGATAGGGGTTGTAACGGGTGCTTTCAGGGCGATTTTATTCTTTTTAATTGAGTCAATAACTCTTTGCGGCAAAGGTGTACCCTCTTTTTCCGCCACATCAGCTCCTGCGGTTTGAATATCCCAATCAATCTCAAGTCCGGCTGCTGAGATGATTTTCATTACTGCATCACTAATTTCTGGCCCGATTCCGTCGCCGTTAATTAAAGTTATTGTTCTCATGATTTTTTCCTTATCTTATGAAATATAAAAATTCGTTTAATGCCTGTTTTGCAAAGGCAATTTTCATAATTCGTCTGTAAAGTTCTTTTGGTTGTTGAATTTTGACGATTTTTACATCAACTCTGCTTCCGAGTCCGAGATACATTAAGCCGACGGGCTTTTCGTCCGTTCCGCCTGTTGGACCTGCAATTCCAGTCGTTGCAATCGCAAAATCACAGTCTGTATTTTTCAACAAACCTTCAACCATTTCTTTTGCGGTTTCAGGGCTTACTGCTCCGTGCTTTTCAAGAGTTTCCTCTGAAACGCCCAAATATTTCATTTTGGCTTCATTTGAGTAAGTTACAAAATTTGCCATAATGTATTCTGAACTGCCCGAAACGTCTGTCAACAAAGAACTAACGAGACCTCCTGTGCAAGATTCTGTCACCGCAACGGTTTTCCCTTTTTCACGCAACAACTTCCCGATTGTGTTTTCGGGAAGATAGTTGCCTGATAAAATTTCTAAGATTTTTGAAATATTGACTAAAAATTTAATCATTAGTGTGTAGGAACGTCCACTCCTTGTAAGAACATCAAGTTAATTGTTTCGCCTTGATTTAATGTCATTTCGCTACCTTTTTTGAATACGTCAACAACTTGGTCGCCGATGATATACAAGCCAGATGTCGGCACTGACAAAATCGAACTGAATGGAGTAAGAACGTATTTTGGCCAGCCGTTCCAAGCCTGATCGCCTGTGTTAATGCCCCATTGTGTCATATTGATAATGATTTTTTTTGCGTTTTGAACATTTTGTTTACTTGCGGTTTTGTAGTTTCCGCCGTGACCCAAAGCACCGTCAGGTGTCAAAATTTCTGCCGAATGGATTGCCAATGAAACAGGGATTTGGTCGCCCATCGGGCTTACGAGGTGGTCGAACTTGATGTAAATTGCTGCATCTCTTGAAAGCATTTTTTTCGGTGTAACGCTTTTGACAGAGCCTCTAATGATAGTTCCTTTCGGCAAAATCATCTTGTCGCCTGCAACGATGTCCGCAACTGTTGTTACGTTGAAACTGTCATATACTTGCGATTTTGCAGTATCAATTCCATCAATAGTTTTGACGGCAATTACCGTGCCTGCCGGAATGTGTTCGCTGCTGACGTCTGCTTTTAAAGGGGCAGCCGTTACCGACAATCCACTCATTACGGCTAATGTGCATAAAATTTGAAATAATTTTTTCATATTTTTTCTCCGTGAATTATAACTCTGAAACGGACGTTTTGCCAAACTTTGCGGACAAATCGTCAATGTGATGAAGTACATATACATAGGGTTCGAGATTTTTTTCGTTCAAATCAATCATAGAACCCCAATCTGTTCTGCCGTGGTGTGCGGCAATCATTTTCGCAATTCTTGGAAATCCGTTGACCATACAATTCGTAAATCCCCATTGTGAGTGCGAAATCCAAGTTGTGTAAAAATCTTCAGCGTAATCAATTATGCCAGATTCTCTATTAATTGTGTATTCAAAAATTTTGCCAAAGTCGTGTATGATACTCGCTGCAACGACTTCGTCTCTGTTTAACTTTTTCGGAAACATATCAACAACTTTGTCGGCAATGTTCATACATTCGTAAGAATGTTCCAACAAACCACCCAAATAGTTGTGGTGCATAAGTTTCGCTGCGGGCATGGTTTTGAATTCTTCCTCGTGTTTTGCGAGCAAATCGGCGATGAACTTTTTGAGTTTTTCGTCCTCAAATTTCGTCACCCGTTCGCAAATTTCGTTGAAGATTTTCGTCTGTTTATCATCGTCAAGTCCGAACTTTGCCTCTTCAACAACGTCAATGTCAGTAACCAAGCAGTTATTGTATTTTTCATTGTAAGTTGCGTGAAGGAGTTTGATTTTATTGCCACAACGGAACATCCAGTCCTCGTGGCGTTTAAGGGTTTCTTCCCACATAATGCAGTTTAGGGTTGTTCCGTCCTCTGTATTTTTTGCTAAAAGTTTGCCCATTTTCGAACCGGCTTTTGTATCGCCGATTGAAAAAGTAACAACTTCATATATTGCGTTTAAATCAGGCATTTTACCTCTCCATTTTTCTTTGAGATTATAACATTTTAGAGAGATTTAGGGCAAAAATTTAAACTATTCCATAATATCGCCGATTTTCAAGGACATTGAGGCATAAAGTTTTGTAAACAAACGTGTGCTGCCGTACAATTTTATCCCCGAAAATTTCATAATTTTTTTATCGCCTGCAACAACACAAAAATAATCATCCCCTTTTTCGACTAATTTTCCTTGTTGTTCGCAAGTTTCATCAACTATTTCGTGTGTTTCAAATGTGAAAAATCGATTTTTGTGAGCAATATAACATTTTGACCACGGCAAAAATGCTCTTATTCTTCTGTCGAGCGATTCTGCGGTATGTTCAAAATTCAAAAGAACATCTTCTTCTGTAAATTGCGGTTGGTATGTAGCCAAGTCCTCACGCTGATTTACGGGCAAAATCATTTCGCTCTCCATTTGCAAAAGTAATTTCCCAACCTCCTGACCTGCAATTTGGCAACATCTTGCTTTGAGACTTCCGCCTGTGTCGTCGGGCAAAATTTCCACCTCAGTTTGCTGCAAAATCGCCCCAGTGTCATAATTTTCGTCCATAAGGTGAAACGTCACGCCCGTCTTTGTTTCCCCGTGCAAAATAACTTGTGCATAAGAATTTGGACCTCTGTATTTCGGCAAAAGTGACGGGTGGCAGTTGATTGTGCCGATTTTCGGAATGCAAAAAGTTTCTTTTTGGAATTTTTCACCCCAAGAACCAACAAAAACGATATCGACATTGAGCCTTAAAAGTTCCTTGCGAAAAGCCTTGCTGTTTACGCTTGTAGCCTTGATTTCGTATAGTTTGTAGCCGTCAAGAAACGACTTGTCTTTACTCGGCAAAATGCAATCCTTGATTTTCAAAAACCACGGTCTGTATTTAACTTTGTCATAGCGAAAAACTCCGACAGGCTTGTATCCTGCGGAAATGCACCCTTTGATTAATTGTGCAAACATCTCATCGTAGCCGACTATAACAACTTTTGTCATTGAGGTTTAAAGTTCCTTAATATAATTGTTTTTACTTGCATAATATTTGTTTTGAGTTTAGAATATAACTTGATTATATCAAATTACAAGAAAAAAGAAAATTTCTTTTTTCTTATTCGAGTTCAAATCGAAAAATCAAATATAATCAGAAATACGACACTTTGCGTATTCTAATTATCAAAAAAAGATATTACAATACCGAAAGAGAGTCAGAAGAAACGGGAAATCAAGTTTGGAAAACGGTTTTACAGGTTTAAACAGTTCAAGACAGTCATCGGTGGCGTTGGAAAGAGTTAACGACGTCGCTTCGCACATGTTTTCGCAATACACCGATTACAGAAACGCCGGTGCAAATGCCGATGTCATTTTTGAAGAAATTTATCAAAATATGAAATCCGTTTCAGATTATTTAAAACAAACTTTTTCGGCACGAGGTGTTTCGGTCGAAAACATCAGATGCGAAAGAGATTCTTCAACACAGTCCATTGTAATGTCCGTTTTGTGGCGAAAAATTGGTTTCACCCTCGCAACAAACACCTTGCCCTCATACGTTGAACAACGTGGCGGCAAGAGAATGACCTGTTATCGTATAATCGCAACCAATGGCGATTGCAGCAAAATTATCAAAAATAATCCTGAAGATTACGTTGATAAACTGCTCAATGACGAGGTTGCATCGTTATATGTTCCGTCAAACAAAAGTGATGCTTGCGAATTGAGAGCGAGATTTTTGTCAAATGATATTTTCACTTTGACACACCAACAAGCGGCGAAGGAATTTTTCTTAAAAGTCGTAGAATATATCTGCGGCGGCGGTACAAAACATCCGGAAAGAGAATTTTCTTCTCAATTTATTAATCAATTTGGACGATTATATTAATTTTAGGTTTCAATTAAACTTGTGCTATGAAACAAATAGAGAACGTACGAAATTTTTGCATAATTGCTCACATTGACCACGGCAAATCGACCTTGGCAGACCGTTTGTTGGAAAAAACAGGCACTATTGCAAAACGTGATATGCAAGACCAACTCCTCGACACGATGGATATCGAACGTGAGCGTGGCATTACGATTAAACTCAATGCTGCAAGAATGAATTATACTGCAAACGACGGCAGAGACTACGTTCTCAACCTTATCGACACCCCGGGTCACGTCGATTTTTCTTACGAAGTTTCACGTTCTCTTGCTGCGTGCGAAGGTGCTTTGTTAATCGTTGATGCAACTCAGGGCGTTGAGGCACAAACCCTTGCAAACGTTTATCTCGCAATGGAACAAGATCTCGAAATTATCCCCGTTATCAATAAAATCGACCTTCCGTCGGCAGATGTTGAGGGTGTCCGTGCGGAAATTGAGGAAATTCTCGGTATTGACGGCGATATGGCTATTCCGGTCAGTGCAAAAGATGGTACGGGTGTGGAAGATGTCCTCGAGGCTATCGTAAAATATGTTCCCGCACCAGAGGATACTTCGGATAAACCCTTGCGAGCATTGATTTTTGACAGTGCTTATGACCAATATTTGGGTACGGTTTGCTATTTCAAAGTCGTTGACGGTTCAATCAAAAATGGTGATAAAGTCCGATTTATGGCGACAAACAGGGAATTTGAAATCGTTGAACTTGGCTATCTTAACCCGAAACGAGTTCCCGTAAAAGAACTCAAAACAGGCGATGTAGGTTATCTTGCGGCGTCAATTAAGGAAATTACAAGATTTGTCGGCGACACGGTTACTCACGTTGATAATCCTGCAACTGAACCGCTTGAAGGATATAAAGAAGCTCTTCCAATGGTATTCTCGGGCTTGTATCCTGTCGAAAACGACCAGTATGCGGATTTGAAAGAGGCTTTAGAAAAATTAAAATTAAATGATTCAAGTATTACGTTTGAGCCAGAAACCTCGTCGGCATTGGGCTTTGGCTTTCGATGCGGATTTTTGGGTATGTTGCACATGGAAATTGCACAAGAAAGACTTGAGCGTGAATATGGCATATCGCTTGTCACCACTGCTCCGAGCGTAGTTTATAAGGTTCACAAAACGAATGGCGAAGTCATCGATATCGACAATCCGGCAAACTTGCCTGATGCACAGTATCGTGACTATATTGAAGAACCTTATGTCAAAGTCGATATTATTACGCCGAATGAATTTGTGGGTTCTCTTATGGAATTGTCACAAAGTAAACGTGGCGTCTTTAAAAATATGCAATATCTTGATAAAATAAGAGTGAACTTAGAATATGATATTCCGTTGAGCGAAGTCATCACTGATTTTTATGATCAACTCAAATCACGTTCTAAGGGTTATGCAAGTTTAGATTACGAGTTCTGTGATTACAGAAAAGGTGATTTGGTGAAACTTGACATAATGCTTGCAGGAGAAGTGGTTGATGCTTTGAGTGCAATCGTTCACAAAGACAATGCATTCTATGTGGGTCAAAAACTTACGACAAAATTGAAGGATATAATTCCGAAGCAGATGTTTGAGGTCGCAATTCAGGCGGCAATCGGTGGAAGAATTATCGCAAGAACAAACATCAAAGCAATGAGAAAAAGCGTTTTGGATAAATGTTACGGTGGTGACATTACCAGAAAGAGAAAATTGCTTGAGAAACAAAAAAGAGGTAAAAAGCGTATGAAAGCGGTCGGACGGGTAGAAGTTCCGCAAGAGGCTTTCATGGCGGTATTAAGTTTAGAAGAAGAATAACAGTATCACAATAAGCAGAAAACGAAAGGTACGAAAAAATGCTGACAGACAAATGCTTAACAATGATTCTCGCAGGCGGGGAAGGAAGAAGACTTTATCCGTTGACGAGAGACAGAGCGAAACCGGCGGTTCCGTTCGGTGGTCGATACAGAATTATCGACTTTGTAATTAACAACTTTGTAAACTCGGGATTCCACAAAATCAAAATCCTGACACAGTACAAATCAGACTCATTGAACCTTCACATCACGAGAGGTTGGCCTTTGTCACCGATTATCGGGCAGTACATTGACCTTGTTCCGGCTCAAATGAGAACAGATGGTCACTGGTACCAAGGTACGGCTGACGCAGTTTACCAAAACCTTACTCACATCTATGATGAAGACCCTGATTACGTTTGTGTATTCGGTGGTGACCACATTTATAAGATGGACGTAAGACTTATGCTCGATTATCACAAGGAAAAAGATGCAGCATTGACTATTGCCGCAATTCCTATTCCGATTGAAGAAGCAAGCGAATTCGGTATCATTGAAGTTGATGATGACTGGAGATGCACAGGTTTCGTTGAAAAACCGAAAGAAAAACCGAAAGCAATCCCCGGCAGACCTGATTGGTGTTTGGCGTCAATGGGCAACTACATTTTCAACAAAGACAAACTCGTCAATGAATTGAAAATCGATGCTGAACTTGAAAATTCAAACCACGACTTCGGTAAAAACATCATTCCAAAAATGTTGAAAGACGGAGAAAGAATTTTCATCTACGACTTCACGACAAATGAATTCGACGGAATGACTCCGACGGAAAAAGGTTACTGGAAAGATGTCGGAAGCATCGACAGTTACTGGCAAGCAAATATGGACTTGCTCGATTACACACCTGAATTGAATTTGTACTCAAAAGAATGGCCTTTGAGAACTTTTAATTACAACTTCCCACCGGCAAAATTCATTTGGGAAGAAGGCGACAGAATTGGTATGGCAACCAACTCAATGGTTTCAGAAGGCTGCATCATTTCTGGTGGTAGCATTTCAAGATGTGTACTTTCACCGCAAGTAAGAATTAACTCATTTGCAAACGTTACAGGCAGTATCTTGATGGAAAACGTAAACATCGGTCGTCACGCTGAAATCAAAAAGGCAATCATTGACAAAAACGTTGATGTTCCGCCTTATACAAGAATCGGTTTCAACCGAGATGAAGATCTTGCAAGAGGTTTCGTTGTTTCAAACGGCGGCGTAACGGTTGTTCCAAAGGGTGCTAAATTGTAAACTGATGTAAACATCCGAAAAGCCTATCCTGATTGGGATAGGCTTTTTTGTTACTAAACATTATCTTCGTGTTATAATTTTGCTATATTTTAAGTTGTTTATGTTATAATTTTTGTTGTCAAAACAACACAATGTGAATTAAAAAAAGGATAAATCCATGGAAAATAACGAGAATAAATCAAAAAAGGTTAAATTATATATAATCGTTGCACTTATCGTAATTGTTGCACCGATTGTATTTCACAAGGTTTCGGCAATTATCGGCGGTCAAATAGCCGCAAAGATGATGAGTATGCCGACAAAGGTTGAAACAGTTACTATTGCTGAAGAAGAGATTAACGAATCAATGGATTTTGTCGGACGTATTCAAGCACCGAAAGATGTCAAGATTGTTTCTCGTGTAAGCGGTTGGCTCCAAAAGAAATATTACCAAGATGGTGATTATGTTAGAAAAGGTCAACTTTTGTTCCAGATTGAACCTGATGAATATATTATTGCAGTAAAAAATGCTGAAGCGGCATTGAGAAGAGTCCAAGCAAGTTATGAAAACTCACTCGTTGAATTGAACAGAGCGAAAGAACTTGTAAAGGGTGATTATGTAAGCCGTTCATACTATGACCAAGCATTTTCGAAATACGCTGCTGATAGAGCATCAGTTGATGCTGCAAGAGCAGATTTGGCAAAGAAAAGACTTGATTTGAGTTATACAAAAATTTATGCTCCGTTTGACGGCAAAATCGGTGAACTTTCAATCACAGAAGGCAACTACGTTAACGCACAAGTTGGCGAACTTGCGACACTAGTTACGATTGACCCTGTTTATGCAACATTTACAGCAAAACCTGAAGATTTGGAAAAATACAAAAACGGCAATGATAACAACATTTTCAACAACGTAGATGTTGCGTTGAAACTTGCTGATGAAAGTGTTTACGATGAAACCGGCAAACTCGATTTTATGGATAACCAAATTGATAAAGACTTGGGAACGTTGACAATGAGAGCAACATTCTCAAACAAAAAACATCAATTAATCCCGAATGACTTTGTTCGTGTTGTTGTTACCGCAAAAAATCAAACAAAAGTAACAACCGTACCGCAAGAAGCAGTTTTGGAATCTGTAAATGGCAAGTACGTTTGGATTATTGACGAAAAAGGCTGTGCTAAACAACAAGATATTGAAGTTAGCGGAGCGATTGATAAAAATTGGATAGTAAAAAGCGGCTTAAAAGCAGGAGATACGATTATTTCAAGCAATCTTCAAAGTATCAGACAAGGTTCAAAAGTTCAAGTTATTGAACTTACGGCTGAAGAAAAAGCGGAAAAAGTGGAAGCAAGAGATGAAGCTGACCACTCAAATATGACGCTTAAACCTAACCAAAAGAAAAAGAAGAATATTGATAAGGAATAATCAATGAGCAACGAAAATAATCAGAAAAAAGATTTATATTTTTTCATTAAACGACCTAGATTTGCAATGGTTATCGCAATTTTCATATCGATTGTCGGTTTGATTGCGATGTTGACATTGCAACTTGAAAAGTATCCTGATGTTACACCGCCGCAAGTTTCAGTTACGGCGAATTACACAGGTGCGAGTGCGAGTGACGTAGAATCGTCTGTTGCGTCGTTGATTGAATCACAGGTCAACGGTGTTGAAAACATGCTTTATATGACATCAACATCTTATGACCAAACTTATAACTTAACGATTTATTTCAAGGTTGGAACGGATAAGGATATTAACCTTGTAAACGTACAAAACCGTTTGCAACAGGTAACACCGAAGTTGCCTGAAGAAGTTAAAAGACTTGGTATTACGGCGGTTAATAAAGTTAGTGGCCCTGGTACTGGTACATTTAACTTGCGTTCAGAGGATGGTTCTTGGTCACAACTTGATTTGACAAACTATGCGAAAATCTTTTTGGTAGATGAATTTAAGCGTGTTGAAGGGGTCGGTGACGTAGCGGTTTACGGTGCCGGAGATTATTCAATCCGTGTATGGCTTGATGCACAAAAAGCAGCGAAACTGAAAGTCGGTATGTCGGAAATCGTTAAGGCGATTAATGACCAAAACACACTTGTTGCGGCTGGTTTCTTGGGTCAAGAACCCGGAGATAATCCGCAAGAGTTGAAATTGACGTTGAGAACACAAGGTCGTTTGGTTGATCCGAAACAATATGAAGAAATTATTGTTAAGGCAAATTCAGACGGTTCGCAAACTAAATTAAAAGATATTGCAAGAATCGAAATGGGTTCACAAACTTACGACGGATTTGGTATTGTAAACGGTGACCCTGCGGCAATTATTCAGGTCGTCAGACTCCCTGGTGCAAACGAAATCAGCATCATGGACTTGATGGAGAAGAAGATTGTCGAAATTGAAAAAACGTTGCCGACAGGCTTGAAGATTGAAGTTATCAACGATGGTACGAAGTTCGTCCGTGAGTCAATCAAGGAAGTTGAGTTTACGGTAATTATCACATCAATCATCGTTATTTTGATTATTTTTATATTTTTGGGCGATTGGCGTTCGACGTTGATTCCTTGTGTAACAATCCCTGTGTCACTTTTGGGGACATTCGTTGCCCTACCGCCACTGGGTATGTCAATTAACCTGTTGACGTTGTTTGCGATGATTTTGGCGGTTGCGACCGTAGTCGATGATGCTATTGTTGTAATTGAAAACGTAAGGCGGCACATTGAAGAAGGTAAAGACCCTGTCACCGCAACGCAGTTGACGATGGAAGAAGTTGGCGGTGCATTGGTTGCGATGGCGATGGTATTGATGGCGGTATTCGTCCCTGTTGCGTTTATCCCCGGATTGTCGGGTATGATGTATAAGCAATTTGCGGTATTTATTTCGGTATCAATCGCATTGTCAGCGGTTTGTGCGTTGACTTTGTCACCGGCAATGTGTTCAATCGTATTGAAGGCACACGACCCGAACAAAGTTCCGTCAAATCATTTCACAAAACTAATTGCTGTAATGTTCAATTCTTTCAACGTATATTTTGAAAAATTGACAGAAATTTATATGTCATTTGTAAGAAAATTTGTTCACAATCAAAAACTTACATTGATAACATATTTTGCGATTATTGCAGTTTTGGCCGGTGAATTTATGTATATCCCGACAGGATTTATTCCTGATGAAGACCAAGCGGTTCTTATCGGTCAAGTTACATTGCCTCCAGGTGCATCAATCGCAAGAACAAAGGCAGTATGTTTGAACATCAACCAACGTATTAAAGATATTGAAGGTATTAAATATACAATGACATTTGGCGGAAATGGTCCTTCGAACCTTGCGTTTGTCATTGCTGACTTGCACGATTGGGACGAACGTCAAGTAAATCCTGTCCAATGGGTTATCAGAAAAATCCAAGGCAAACCGACAGATTTGTCTGCAGACGGCATTAAAAAACAAATTAACGCAAGAATTAACGGCGTTGTAAACGAAGGTAAAGCGATATTCTTCTCTCCTCCGGCAATTAGCGGTATGAGTATGTTGGGTGGTTTGGAATTTCAAATGCTTTCAAAAGGTGAATATTCTTATACCGATTTGGATAAATATTCAGGAATGTTGCAACAAGCAGCATTGCAAGATAAGGACATTGATTATATTTATACAACTTTCCAATCGAGCGTTCCGCAGTACATTGTTCAGATAGATAATGATAAAGTTCTTGCACAAAACGTTGACTTACAAGAGTTATATTCAACATTGGCAGGTACTTTGGGTACATATTATGTAAACGACTTCAACAAATTGGGTCGTGTTTATAGGGTTCAACTTCAAGCAGAACAAAAGTATAGACGTTCGGCTGAAGATTTGGCAAATATTTACGTTAAGAATAAAACGGGTAAAATGGTACCTGTTACGGCAATGGTCAAGCTTGTTCCGACAGTAGGCCCTGCGGCGATTACAAGATACAACCAATACAAATCAGTTCAATTCAGCGGACAACCTGCAAAGGGAAGAAGTACCGGTGAAGCGATGAAGGCGGTTGAAAATCTTGTAGAACGTGTACTTCCGAGAGATATTACGTACGAGTGGTCAGGTACATCTGCACAAGAACGTGAATCTTCGGGACAAACGGGTGTCGTAATTGCACTTGCATTGTTATTTGTATATTTGTTCTTGGTAGCATTGTACGAAAGTTGGACAATTCCTGTATCAGTAATCTTGATTGCTCCGGTTGCGGCGATTGGTGCGTTGACATTCCAGTTGATGATTAACCAATCTTTGGACTTGTATTCACAGGTAGGATTGATTATGTTGATTGGTTTGGCGACGAAACAGGCAATCTTGATTGTTGAATTTGCGAAAGTTGAACACGAAGAGCATGGCTTGAGCGTAGAAGATGCGGCATTAAAGGCGGCACACTTGAGATTTAGAGCAATTATGATGACGGTAGTTGCATTCGTACTTGGTGTATTGCCGATGGTTGTGGCGACAGGTGCAGGTGCAAACAGCCGTATTTCAGTCGGTTCAACAGTATTTGGCGGTATGATTGCTGCCGGTACTTTAGGTACAGTTTTGACTCCTGCTTTTTATGTAATTGTCCAAAATTTTGTAAATAAATTTATGGAAAAAAGAAAGAAAAAGCATCAAAATATTGATGGTGAACAAAAATAAAATTCTTCGAGGAAGATATGAATAAGAAACTTATAACTACATTAATCTTGTTATTGGCGGTGGTATTGCCGACAGTGGCGAATGAAAACAAAACAACGCAAAAGTTTGATAGGGTTGCTATTCAAGAGCAAGCGGACAATACAGTTGACGGGGCAAAATCCGAAGTCAAGTCAGAAACCTTGCCGAATGTTGACGGAATGGACGCTCATTTGAATAAGAATTCTCAAAATTCTACTCAAATTGATTCGGCAAAGTCGATTGCGGACAAAATCAATGCTTCGTTAAAAAGGGAAGAATATAATTCAGAAGTTGCAAATGAACAAGTAGGTCAGATTGTAACGGTTGATGATTGTGTGAAAATTGCACTTGCAAGCCACCCGTCAATTATTTCAGCACAAAGTTCTGCTGAAATTTATAAGACAAAAATCGCACAGGCTTGGTCGGCATATTTCCCGAGAATTACAGTCGGCGGTGAATATTCGAGAAACGATATGCTCGTAACATCGTTTACTCCTCCGTCACAAAGGTATAATATGTTCTATTTGCCGACTGTTTCAGCGAATTTGAAGTTGTTCGATTTCGGTAAAACGAAGGCAGAGGCTGACCTTGCGAAAAAGACTTACGAAGCGTCTGAAGATAACGTTCAAAAAAGCATCAACGATGTTATTTTCAATGTCAAAAAGTCTTACTATAATTTGCTTTACGCTATGCAACAAGAAAGAGTTATGACAGATTCTGTTCATGATTTTCAAGTTCACCTTGAACAAGCAAACGCTTTTTATAGAATAGGTACGAAGGCGAAAATCGACGTCTTGACTGCGGAATACAATCTTGGCAAGGCGAAACTCGACCTTATTAAGTCGAAGAATTCAGTCAAACTTGCTTATGCGAACGTAAATAATGCGATTGGTCAACCAGAGTTTGAAAATTATGCAATCGATGAAAATCTTGAGACGAGAACTTATGAAGTTGCACTCAATGATATGTTGAATACGGCATTTGAGACACGTCCAGAATATTTGGCAGCGAAGAAAAAGGTCGAAGGTTCACAACTGTTGGTCAAAGCGTCAAGAAGAGCATTCTTGCCTGATTTGAACGCATTTGCTTCATTCCAATACGGTGGCAAAAACCCTGGAAAAGACACAGGTTATCAAATCGGGGGAAATTTTTCTTATAGCAATTTCAACGGCTTGTTGGTTAAAAAACAACTTGATGAAGCGAAAGCAACGGCAAAGAAGGACGTTGCTGACTTGGAAAACACAAGACAATCGGTTTATCTTGAAGTAAAACAAGCGTATATCGACTTGCAAAATGCAAAAGATTCAATCCCTGTTTCACAACTTGCTATGATGCAGGCGAAAGAACAATATGACCTTGCAAGCGGAAGATACAAGGTTGGTCTTGGCGATGCTGTTGAACTCAAAGATGCTGAAAACACTTATCGCAAGGCACAACTAGAATATTATTCGAACTTGATGAACTATAACATTGCGGCAGCAAATTTGGAACGAGTAACAGGTGCTCCGATTGCAGCGAATGTTAACGAAAATCAGCAAAACAACGACGAAAATACATAATATCAGGCAATTATGAACGAAAAGGAACAAAAAAGTTTGCAGACTGTTCAGGCGGATTTTATTTCGACGGTCAGCCATGAACTCAGAACGCCATTGACGAGTATAAGAGGCTTTGCAGATACTCTTTTGACTTCGGGCGATAGGCTTACCGAGGAACAAAAGCAAAAGTTCCTTTTTATCATAAAAGAGCAGGCAAATAGGTTGATTAAATTGACAGAAAATTTGCTTGCCGTTTCAAAGAACGACGTTGAAAAATTGGTCTTGAAAAAGGTTAATATTGCACCTTTGGTGGAAAATTCGATGAAATTGATTGCCGCTCAAAGTTCTAAAAATCATTTTAATTTCAAGGTGGTGGACAATTTGAACGAAATTTTAGTCGATACGGACAAATTTCAACAGATAATTTTGAATATTATTGAAAACGCTCATAAGTATTCAAATGAGAATACTGGTATAGATGTTGAAGTTACGCAAGACGATAAGTCTGTTATTATAAGAGTTTCGGATGTCGGTGCTGTCATTGATGAAAAAGATAGGGACAGAATTTTTGAAAAATTCACGAGACTTTCGACCCCTTTGACTCAAAAAACACAAGGGTCTGGACTTGGGTTGTTTTTGACAAAAACACTTGTCGAAAGAATGAATGGAACGATTTGTACTTATGCAAAGGGCGAAAAGACAGTGTTTGAGGTAAAATTCCCGATTGCACAAATCGGCGACGATGTTAAGGCGAAGATGAAATAATGCAAGAAGCGGTATTGATAATTGACAATAGGAAAGAGCAGGCGTTAAAAAACAAACGTACCCTTGAGAGTGCGGGCATAAGCGTTTATCTTGCATCGGATTTGACGGTTGCGGAGATGATGTTGTCGGAGATTGAGCCTGATTTGGTGTTGATTTCGGACGGCATAAGCGAAAAGACTGCCATTGCTAAAATTCGGGAACACTGCAATTCTATTCGTCCTGTCCTTGTTGTTTTGTCAAAATCGAGCCACATGCAAGATAGAATTGACGCTTTGAATTTCGGAGCGGACGATTTTATGAGCGAACCGATTGCTTCAAGCGAATTTTTGGCAAGAATTCAGGCACATTTGAGACGTCATTTTGAGACGGAAACAGACTCTGTGACGGGACTTGCAAATCAAAGAATTTCTTTTAAATATTTAAAAAGAGTGATTAATTCCGACAAAATTTGGGCTGCAATGTTAATCGGGATAAACAATTTCGACCAGTATAAGGAAATTTATGGCGAACTTGCGGCTGAAAAAATGAAACAAACTTTTGGAGCAATCGCTAAAAAAGCACTCGACGATGATTTCGTGGGAATTACGGCAGATGGTGAATTTTTGGTAATCACGACTCCTTTGAAGGCGGAAACGATTGCGAAAGGTTTGGTCAATGGGTTCAATTCGGCGGCGAAGAAATTTTATTCGACCGAAGATGCCGCAAAAGGCTTCATCACGCTTTATGGCGACGATGTTCCGAATAGAAAAATCAACCTTGTTTCGATTAGCATTGGGATAATTTCGAACGAATACCGCAAAATCAGAGGATTGAAGCAGGCTTTGCACTCGCTAATTTCTGTGAAAAACATTGCCGAGGCGAACAAAACGTCGTCGTATATTTACGATCGCCCGAAACTTGTTGCGGAAAATTCGGTTGAGTTGAAGGATTACAACGCAAAATTATTGATTTTAGAACCTGATTATGCACTTTCATTTTTGCTTGAAACTGGTGCAAAGATGCGTGGTTTCGAGGTTAAGACGATTAATAAATATGAGGAAGCGACAGATGATTTCATTCCGTCTGTAATAATTCTTGATGCAGGTAGTGCAAATGATGTTGCCGACTTTGAAATATGTCGGAAATTTAAAAAAGATGCAAGATTTAAAAATTCAAATATAATAATGACATCGGTCATTCACGATAAAGATTCGATTTTGGATTCGGGGGCGGATTTATATTTGCCGAAACCCTATGAAATTTCGTTTATTTTCGAGTGGGTGGAACGATTAATGACTAAATATAACAGTTAAAAGGAGCAATAATGAACTTTAAAATCAAACAAATCTCGGTGACGGAGATTAAATCGGATTTATTGATTGTAAATTTATTTGAGGGAACAACACTCCCTGGTGGTGCAACAGGTGCTGTTGACAAGGAATTGTCAAATGTGATTTCCGATTTCGTAATCAAAAAAGAACATTTTACGGGCGAATTTGGCAAAATGTACGTCCTTCCTGTTCCTAACCACAAAATCTTGACGAAAGTTTTGATTGTCGGTTTGGGAAAAAGAGACGAATTCACCCTCAACAGACTTCGTGTTTTGGCATCGAAAGTTATTCAAAAAGTCAAAACAATGGAAAATGTTAAAAACGTTGTTTCAATGCTCCACGGTGCAGGCTGTGCAGGCTTCGACCCTGCTGCTTGTGCAAAAACAATCGTTGAAGGCACAATGATTGGCGGATTTTCGTTTGATAAGTACAAATCAGACGTAAAACCGACCGTCGAAAACTTCACTATTGCTGAATTTGACAAGAAAAATTACGACAAGGCAGTTATCGGATTTGAAAAAGGCTTGCTTATCGGTGATACGATTAATTACGCAAGAGAATTGATTAACGAACCTGCTCAAAACATTACTCCTGCATACCTTGCAGACATAGCAGAAAATTTGGATTTGGACGAAGTCAAGATTTACGAAAGAATCGATATCGAAAATATGCAAATGGGTGCTTTTGCAGCAGTTGCACAAGGTAGTGCACATTCGCCAAGATTTATTCACATGGAATATATGCCTAAAAAGGCGAAAAAGAAAATTGTCATTATCGGCAAGGGCATTACGTTTGATGCTGGCGGCTTGAACTTGAAACCGGCAAGTTCAATGCTCACAATGAAGGACGATATGTCAGGTGCTGCGGCTGTTCTTTCGATTATGAGGAATATCAAGAAATTCAAGCCGAACGTCGAAGTCCATGCTCTCATTGCGGCTTGCGAAAACATGCCGAGCGGTTCATCATACAAACAAGGCGACATTGTTACAGCAATGAACGGTAAAACAATCGAAATTGACAACACCGATGCAGAAGGCAGATTGACTCTTGCAGACGCTCTTTGTTACGCTCAACAACTCAATCCTGATGCTATTATTGATATTGCAACCCTTACAGGTGCTTGTATGGTCGCTTTGGGCAGCGTTGCTTCAGGTATTTTGGGTAACAACGACGAACTCATTAAAAAATTGGTCAAATGCGGTGACGAAAACGGCGAGAGACTTTGGGAAATGCCGATGTACCCTGAATATTTTGACACACTCAAGAGTGATGTCGCTGATATGAAAAATTCTGGCGGAAGAGGCGGCGGAACAACGGTTGCCGCCTTGTTCCTTCAAAACTTCGTCGATAGTGAAACTCCTTGGGCACACATCGATATTGCAGGAACTTCGGTTATCGAAAATGCAGTTCTTGAAAACCCGAAAGGTGCAACAGGCGTGGGCGTAAGAACTATTTTGAATTACATTTTGGGCGATTAATCAAAATTGTTTGAAAGGTAAGATTAAACATTAAAAAACCGCTTGATTACTTAAAATCAAGCGGTTTGTTTTTGAAAAAATTATTTTGTTTCAACGGGTTGTTCAGGTTGTTCGGCTGTTTCTTCTATGTGGTTTGCGTTTTCGTAACCTGTAAGTTTCGAAACCTGTGCACACCATTGGTCGATGATTTCTTGTTCGCTCAATTCCCACGAAATCGGTGTTCCGATGTTCACTCTGATGTGACCACGGTGGAAAATATCCCATTTCAACTCTTCAGTGCCAGTGATTCCGACAGGGAGAATGTCGCTTTTAGCCATTTTTGCAATCGCAACAAATCCGCCTTTGATGTCATGGATTTTTCTGTCTTTGCGAATTCCACCTTGAGGAAAAATGCACAAGTTCCAATTTTTTGTTTTGAAAATATCTTTTACCGAGCGAATTGTTGCAATTTCGAGTTTTTCACGATTGACTGAAAATGCACCCAACGAAAGGATTGCGTCTCTCATTTTCGTTTCGAACAATTCTTTTTTCGCCATAAACGTCATTGGTCGAGGTACAGCGGTGAACGAAAGGTGCGGGTCAAAGTATGAAATGTGGTTTGGTGCAACAATTATACGTCTTTTCGGCACATTTTTACGTCCTTTGATAGTAATTTTGTAGAACAATCTCGTGACTGGTAAAACTATCAAAAACGTTGAAGTCAACTGCCAGAGATAAGTTTTCCAATTCAAACGGGAAACGTCAATTCTTGCGTAATTTACTTCTTTTTCTTTGTTATCATTTTTATTGACCATAGTGTTGTCCTTTTGTTATGCGGGTTCGTATTCAAGCCCTGACATAGCCGAGATTGCCTCGCACCATTTGTTCATCGTCTCGTCAGCATCTCCGTATGGAATCGGGTCGCCAACTTTGATTGTGATTTTTTCTTTATGAAAACCTGTCGATTTCGGGTTTGTATAAGTGATTGAAACGGGCATGATGTCTGATTTTGTTGCTTTTGCAAGTGCAACAAATCCTCTTGAAACCTTGTTTATTTTTCCACTCGCATCACGAGTTCCTTGTGGAAAAATAGCCAATTTCCAAAAAGTTTTATTTACGTTAATGGCAGTTTTAATGGTAGAAACTTCAAGTTTCGAGCGGTTTACAGAGAATGCACCGCACCAGTCCATAAGCCATCTGCTGAAAAACGTATCGAACAATTCTGTTTTTGCCATAAATGCCAAAAATTGGTCGCTTGCCATTGCGATGATGAACGGATCCCAGTTCGAATAGTGGTTTGCCGCAACGATATACGGCTTGTCCATTTTCAATTTTTCTTTTCCAATAACTTCAATTTTATATAAAAATCTGACGTAACTTCCCAAAAAAACGTGCAAAATGAGCCAATACGAGATTGCACGCCATTTTCCGAAATGTTCGGGAGGTAATTTGGAAAATTTTTTTTCCATATATTTTTTAGTTAAAAACATCTTAAAATCCTTTTGATAATGATTTTATCATAAAAAATAAAACTTTTCCCGAATGTAAAGTGATTTACAGATTTTCGGTAAAATCAACACCGCCAAGTGCTTGATACAAGCTAATCATTGCAATTATTGAGTTAATTTTAAGCGAAATTTCTTGTTTTTTGCCACAAAAAGCGTGTTATACAAACAACTTTTGGTTCAGGCAAAACACTCTGTTTTCGCTGATTTGTTTCAATTTGTGGTACTTGTTACGTTTTTGGCAATCCAACTTGCTTTGCTTTTGAAAGTTGACTTTTCAAAACAAAAATAGGATTAGAAAATTCGGCAGTTGATAATATTTTATTTTTTGTGTAACATATCTTAAAAAAGTCCTATTAATATAGGATAAAAAAAATCTCATTATGCCGTAGAATTAGAACGTAAAATGAGACTTGGTGGAAGGAAGGGTTATTCCCTTAAATTAAATGACAGACGGATTCGGTACAGACTCATATAACAAAGTAAAAAGACTTTCGACGGAAGAACTCGAAAAACTTTGGTATGCGTTTTTTGATGACAGAGGAAATAAAAAACTCCGTGATCAGTTGATTATCCAATATTTGTACCTCACAAAATTCGTTATAGGTCGTATTAAGGGCAATTTGCCACCATCATTTTCCGCAGATGATATTACGGGCTACGGTGTTGAGGGTTTGATTGACGCTATTGAAAAATTTTCGCCCGACAAAGGTGCAAGGTTTGAAACATACGCTATTATGCGTATTCGAGGCACAATCATTGACAAAATCCGTTCGCAAGATTGGATGCCAAGAAGCACCAGAAAAAAAATTAAAGACGTAAAAGAAGCGGCAGAAAAATTACGTCAGGAACTCGGCAGACCTGCTACATCGTCTGAAATCGGCGAAGTTTTGGGTATTGAAAAAGAAAAAGTCGATGCGATTTTGGCAGAAACAACAACTGTCGGCTCACTTTATGACAAAAAAGGTTCTTCTGACGAAAGTATTGAAATTATTGATACGATTGAAGATACAAACTCTGTCAATCCGCTTGATAGACTTGAAGAAAAAGATACTAAAAAAGAATTGCAAATGGCGCTGAAGAGTTTGCCGGAACGTGAAAGAATGATAATGGTCTTGTACTACCAAAAGAACATGACATTGAAGGAAATCGGCGAAACTATTGAAGTTTCGGAATCAAGAGTATGTCAACTCCACGCTCAGGCAATCATGAAATTGAAAAATATTCTCTCTGGTCAAAAAGCCGAAAGAATGAAAAAATCAATCTGCTAAATTTTTCATACATAATACTTTTTTAGGGGACTTTTCCCTGAAAGTTTTAGATAGCATAGGCGTTTTAAATGCTTTTTTAATACAAGGACTTCGCTCCGTTAGAGTTTGGTTAAAAATTTTTGCATTTCCCGTCATTGCGAGGGTAACGATAAATGAAAGAGAAGATGGTATAAATCTTTCGGAATGACTGTGCATTTACAAAGATTACCGAAAATTCAAAAAAAAGGCAATTTTTTTCACCCAAAATACTTAATATATATGTAGATGAAAAAAACATCTGC
>ENA-ORNF01000326-ORNF01000326.1-human-gut-metagenome-genome-assembly--contig:-NODE-326-length-49661-cov-21.496452_pt1 | contig 49661 bp, 40 predicted proteins | sample MGYA00242110_ERZ509012 | MGnify/ENA primary metagenome ERZ509012 (study PRJEB26280, sample SAMEA2338714) | human gut metagenome | biome: human gut; feature: human-associated habitat; material: faeces... | reverse complement strand
TGAAGCCGTATAAGGAGATCTTCGACTAGGCATACCTAAGGATTGGAAGTTTCGGTTTCAAAGAGTTAAGAAAATAGCCAAGAAGATGAAAGAAGATATTACAGAAATAGGATTCGATGATATTTACGGCGATTTGTCATTAATTGCAGTATTGACAGACGAAAACTGCCATAATTCTGGTTACGTGGACGAAAATATCACTCCTACCTGGAAAGTGAAACGAAACGGGAAATTGAAACGCAGGAATTCAGACCCTTCAGACCATCATTAAGAAACGAAGAAAACAATATGAACTATGATGATGCAGAATGGGCTGCAAACATTCTTCTTACACTAGTTAAAGGTTTCCACGATATCGAAAAACTGAAAAAGGCTTATTCTTTTTCTGACCTCTATGAAATCACATTAGAAACAATATGGAAAAGAATGAAAGAGCTAGGAAAACTATAAAGCTTTTCAAGGCCATTCAATGACTCTCAAATTACAAAACAATGCGTCCGCATACCTTAAATAGAACCCTATCCGAACATCGAAAAAAGTTCGATAAAATCTTTGCTTTTTCGAGAGCGTAATTTCGCTTTCTAGGTCATAAAAAAAGGAAAAGCTGCCAAAGCTTGCCTGTGTTCTACATTGTTGGAACCATGGCGCTCTGGCAGCTTTTTTATAAGGCTTTTGGCGATAATCTGGAGGAATACCATGAAATTCTGGCCATGGCAATGTTCTCCGGATATGAAAAAAGGAGTTCCCGCAGGAACTCCCCTGGTCGCAGGCCACGCAGGTATCTGCAACTCGATCGTCAAACACTATACGAAGAGAAATGGGATTTGTCAATCCCATCAACTAGTTATATGACTCAATGCTATGATATGCACGAATCAGTTTCTACATGCACAAATTATAATCATTACGAATCCACAATTCTTGAACTCTCTCATTTCAAGAAATCAGGTGACTACGGAAACGGAACCAGGAGATACCGTTGCCTTTACTGCGGCAAAGCGTTCTCCCCGCTGACGGGGACTGTATTTGACGTCCATAAGATTCCCATATCTGAATGGATAGAATACATGATTCACCTCTTCGAATTCCATTTCCTTTCCAGTTTTGCTATTAAGGAAGATATGGATTTCTTAAATGATATTGATAAGGAGAGCTTAACTGATGCTCCTGATACTCGAATATCCACATCTATGTCATTTAAAGTAAAGAATAAGGAAGTTAAAATTGAAACTACTCAAAAATATAATCGGTTTGATACATGGCATCAGACCTTTTTATTTGTCTCATTTGATATTTTGTTTGTCTTCCCTTTATGAATTTACCGCAAAAGTTGGAAACAAAATGCCACAAATATTGGAACTAAAATACCGCAAAAGTTGGAAACAAAATGTTAACAAGGTATACATCCCATTAGTAGATTTTGAGGCATTTTCAAAGAAAATCTTTAATAAATAAGCATCTTTGTCAGTAGAGAGTTTATAACAGATATCAATGGAATATACAGCGTTATCTTTAAAATAGCCATCTTCCGCTAAAGTGGTATCTGTTACGTAATAAAACTTATATAAAGGGGAAGGATTAGTGCCTTCATTAAGGAAGATATGGATTTCTTAAACGATATTGATAAGGAGAGTTTAACTGATGCTCCTGATACTCGAATATTCACATCTATGTCTTATAAACTTGAATATAAAAAGAATTATATTATGTTTTCCGCTATTCCTTCTTTGATAGGAAAATTAATTTATTTAGCTTTATTTATCATCAGTATTTTTATAACCTGGTCATTACTTTATTCAGCTATAAAAGATTTAGATCATAATTTAGGAATACTAAAGTCTTTGGGATGCTCTAAATGCGGGCTTTTGACTATTGCATTGTTATTAAGTTTTGGAATCAGTATCTTTGAGTTTTTATTAGTCTTATTTGGAATAGGAATAATAGATTCTTGTCTCGATGGACTTTATTTTTATGTTCCTTTGCTTTTAATTAAAATTGATTATATTTTGCTCTTGTTTTTATTTGTGATTGTGGTTGGATTAATTCCTTCAATTAGTGCAATAGTAAAGTCTATTACTAAAAAGCCAATCAAAGTTATAAATAGCGAAGACTAAAAATATTTATTGCTAAAAAATTAATGCTACATTAAGTAATAATTTGATTTTTTCAATTATTAGTTAACCTTTCTACGGATTTAAGATTAATTAAAGTAAAAACCTAAATAAATAAGAATATAATTATCTTTGAATGATATAATTATGCGGATTTCAGCAATAGGAGATTTGAAACGATATGTTCATTAAGAAAAAAGCTTTAATTACCACTGTTTCATTGCTTTCTTTGTTATTGACTAGTTGTGGTCAGAGAGCAAATAGTGGAAATGGTAGCAACACTGGTGATATTCAAGTCGATACAGATGCCAGTGGATTAGCTACTGTTAGAATTTATAAGAATAACGATTATTCTTCCAATGGTAGATTTGTTCCAGCTGATAAGGTGGATCTTGAATTAAATTATAACGATTTGTCTGGAACTCTTTCTAACAACAAGTCAGTCATGCCTTCTTTAGGCGATGCTAATCTTTTAGTAATTCCTGTTCATCTCCCTGGTGGAAATGAATACAAGACTGATAAAGTTAAATCTGATATCGAGAAGGTTTTCTTCGGAGACAAAGATGACTCCTCTTTAGGATTTAAATCGGTCAAGCAATACTATAATGAAGCAAGTTATGGAAAGTTTAATTTGAGTGGAACAGTTACTGATTGGTTCGATGCCACTACATTAGTCTCTGATGTCAAAGACATAACTTCAGGAACTGAAGGAACGATCGTGAATAAAATATTGAGAGGTGCAGTGGATTGGGCTGGTTCTTCTCAAGGAATAAATCTAAAAGATTTTGATAATAATGAAGATGGAAACATCGACGGTGTTTATTTAGTCTACGATCATTTGGATTGGACGACAGAAAACTACATTCAACACGAATCTAATCCTCAGTTTGATTCTTCCACTTTGAATCAAGCTTTTTGGAATTTCACTTATTGGGATTTCTATTCTGAATCTAAAAATGATAAGCCCACAACTTCAGGCTTCTCATGGTCTAGTTTCGATATGATGTACACATCATATTGCGAAAGAAATAAAAATGATACTCCGGATTTATCTGACTTATCTAAAATCAAATTAGATTCTCATACATTCATTCATGAGTTTGGTCACCTATTAGGATTGGATGACTATTATTCTTCATCTGATTCTAGCTATCATCCAGCTGGCGAATCTACTATGATGGATCAAAACATCGGAGATTTGGATTCTTATTCTAAGATGTTGTTGGGATGGGTCACTCCTTATGTCGTGTATGGAACTAGTGAAATCACTATTACAAATGTTTCTAAAAACAGTGGAAATTCAGTAATAGTCATTCCTTCAAACTATGCTGAAATCTCTCAAAGTGTCGAAGATGCAATCAAAGGGAATAGAATCGATAAATTTAGATATACATTCAATCCTTTCAGTGAATATTTAATGATTGACTTGTATACACCTGATGGAAACAATGAACAGGATACTTATGGACCTTACGTTTTTGATAGATCTGCCATGGCAAATAAAGTTGGTGTAAGAATCTATCACATCGATTCTAGAATCTTTAAATGTAAAGTTGTCGATTATATGGGTGGACAAAAGCTTGCCTATGTAGATGGATATGTTTGGGATGGTCAGATGCTCGCAGATGATGAAGCTATATTGATGCCTATATCCAACAATATGAGTGAATCTAAAAATTTCCAATTACCCCAAAGTTTCGATTACTTCGACCAAATCAGATTGCTTGAATCCAGTGGAATCAATACTTTTGATAAGAATGGAATGATGACAAATCAAACATTGTATTATTCTGAAAGTAAGCCTTTTGACATCATGTCTTATGGATATCAGTTCTTCAATGGACGTTATACATATGATGATGGAAACGAGCTTCCTTTTAAAGTAAAGGTTCTCAATGTAGAAGATAAAGGAGAGTAAAAATGAAGAGAAATTTATTTGGACTTATCGGATTGTCGATGACTATGTTCTTAGTTGGATGCAATCCATCTAATAATACTAGTCAAACTCCTGACGATAGTATATATAAGCACTCGGTCAGTGTTGAAGTGAGTGGGGCTACTGGTGGAAAGGTAGTGAATCCTGAAAATGTCACCTTGACTGAAAACTTTGATTCATTGACTGATAAGAAGTTCTACAACACTAGAGTTCTCCCTTCTACTGGTGATGTGAACATCCTTGTAGTTCCTTTGATTGTGCCCGGATATGAAACAATCGATATCGATGGTGATGGAATCGATGATAGCGAAAGAGTCAAGTCTGATTTAGACAAAGCTTTCTTCTCTTCTGGAAGAGATGATGTCTATTGCTCGGTCAAAGATTATTACTATCAATCCAGTTATGGAAAATTGAATCTTAGTGGTGAAGTCACAGATTATTGTGAGATCAATGATGACTTGGGATATAGTTACACCAATGCGGCTAACATCACTTTGTCTGATACTTACGATATCGTAAACAAGGTCTGCGATTGGTTGTCTGACACCAAGGGATTTGATTTGACTAAGTACGACAATAACAAAGATGGATACATCGATGGAATATGGTGTATATATTCTTGCCCTAATTATTCTAATGGTGGACCTAAAGGAGACGATAATAACTTTTGGGCTTATACATCATGGGGAAATCAAACCTCTACAAAGGATAGAAAACCCGATGTTTTAAAGCCAATCTATAACTTGTTCGGTTGGGCCAGTTACGACTTCATGTATGAAGGATACGGCATTAGCAAAATCGACACACACACTTATATTCATGAGACAGGTCACTTCTTGGGATTGAACGATTATTATTCTGATGTTTCTAGCTATAACCCTATTGGAAAAGTCGATATGATGGATTCAAATATCATCGATCAAAACATGTATTCCAAGATGCTATTGGGTTGGACCAAACCTTATTTGGTGACTGGAAATGCAACTATTGATTTGAAGAGCATGCAAAACGAAAATGCTTTGATAGTTATTCCTGGCGATTCCTATGTCATCAATGACAAGAATGAATTCGATCCTTTCAGTGAATACATTTTAATCGAGTTATACACAAATGAAGGATTGAACTATGATGATTCTAGAAGAAGTGTTTCTGATAGACCTTTAGCTATGAACGATAAGGGTGTGAGAATCTATCATATCGACAATAGAAAATTTGTGGTCGATGTGAAATCAAAGAAAGATGATGGAACTTATACTTCTAAAGAATATAAGACCGGTGATACCATCGATTCTCAACACAAGATTATTCTTCCTATGTCTAACGATAGAGGATCGAGCAGATACAACTATGGATTTGGAGTTGATTCTAATGATAATCTCTTCGATGAAGTTAGAGTTATAGAAGCCAACAATGTCGATTCGTTTAGCAATGGTGGATATCAAACTTCCAAGACTTTGTTCAAGGAAGGATCTTCATTCGATATTGGAACATATAGCAAGTTCTTCATCAACAAGTCATCTGATAAGACTAAAGGTTTGTTAGATACAGGAGATTCTTTCTCCAAGACTATTTCAATAGGAGAGATTAAGTAATATGAAAAGAAATAAAATAATCATCTCTTTAGCATTGCTTTCCTTGTTAAGCTTGACAAGCTGTGGCAATGGCACTTCTATAACCACTCCTTCTGACAAAACGGATAAAAAGCCTATTGACTACAATTCCGGTAGGGGATTAGAAGGAAATCAAGATGCCGATGACGTCATCGATGATAGCGATAGTATATTGAACGGCTTCTTGAACGGTGTCTCGGGTGTGAGTCGCTACTCTTATGAAGTCACCAGCACGGTTCAAAATAATGAAGGTCATTTCACAGATTACTTTGATTCTAAATGCTGGTACAACTTAGATCACGAAGATGATTCGGCTAGTTTTGGATTGGCCTTGGATGAAAACAATAAATTATTCAAATATTATTTGAATGATGACTATGATCCCACTCCTTCGCTTTATCAGTATACTAAATATACGACTGATGGAGTGATTATCGATGACACGCTGTACGGACCTTTGAACCTAGCTACTGTCGGCATGCTCTCAACTTTGGACGGAATCACTCCTAGCACTGCTGAAGTGTCTATCGGAACTAAAGTAGCGACTAACAAATATATGTTGACTTCATCCGATGTCCTTTCGGTCTTTCAATATATGACCACGTATGGATCATCCATATCTAGCTATATAACTACTTGTTATATCAATATCCTCGATATGGATAGTCTCGAATTTGAGTGTCAAATCGATTTAGGAAGTTATGGATCGATAACTGGCCATTTCACTGATTTGACTGATAAGTCTTCGATTTTGGATAAGACAAAATTAAAGTTGGTTTCAAAGACTTTAAAAGGTGTTGAGAAATATGATGATGTCACTAAATTCATGGATGTTTTGAATCAAAATAATTTCACCATCAAAGGTTATAACATACATCTATCTAATGGAAATGAATTGAAAGCTGATCCTTACATGGTTTACTGTACTAATAACTATTTCTATTTTCACTTCAAAAATGACTTCAAAAATCCTTCATATCATGACTTTGGATATGTTTTAGTTAAGAAAGGAACAGAAGTTACTTATTATTCTAAGAATGCCGATTACGACTATACAAAAAATCCAAGCGATGAATACGATAAGACAAAGTTAGTACCTACTACTAAAACTTTGAATTATGATGCTTGTTATGGATTCACCACTGACAATAATGGAAACTTATTCTTCGATTATTTCCATGGACCTGTCGAGACAGAGACTACAAAGTACAATGAAGAGTATGAATACTTGAAGGATATTCCTGAAAGTGAGCGTAAAGAGAATGTCCTTTACATCGTTAAGGAAGAAGGAACTAATATCAAAGTTGTATACGAATGGAAGAAGAGCGGAAACGATGAGACATATTCCTGGGCTAGATATTCTGGATGGTATAACGATGTCGGTGCATTCTATGTCAACGATATCCAAGCTACTTTCTACCCTTATAACATGGGAATTACTCAATATGCCGAAGCTTATTTGGAGCAAAGCCTTACTGACAGTAACTATTATCATTCCAATAATAGTGAATTGATGTCTGGTTGGGCTAATGGATTATTCGGTTGGGGTTGGCAATCTAGTACCAATTGGATGAGCAGTGTCAAGGATTCCTATATTAAATTGACTAAGGATAGCGATGGAAACATCACTAGCGGTGAAGTTGGATTGAAGATGCAAGCAAATTATCAAGGAACATATGGACTTCACTCGGTCTATTACACCTATAGCAATTTCGGTTCTACTTCTCATAATGTCACTGAGACATTCTTGACTGGATTGGGGGTGAGTTTCTAATGAAATTTAAAAATATTATCGTTTCTTTATCCTTGATTTCCTTGTTGGCTTCTTGCTCCAATGGAACGACAACTCCTGTTCCTACAACTCCTAGCGATAATTCATCCAATACTGGTGATAGCGATTACCAACCTGTAGGTGAATTACAAAGATTGATGAAAGAAATAAAGAAGGATTCTAACTTCTCTATTGGATATCATGTAAGTAACTATGACCAAGGTGAATCCGATATGAACTTCTTCTTCACCAATTATTCATTTCAACAAGGAAACAATACTAATTCTCAAGGTATAGCTCAAGGTGATGGATTCATCTATAGATATACATTGGATGACGAAGGAAATGTCGATGCTGGAATTCCTTTGGTCAACTATAACACCGGGGTAAGATATGATGAAATTTATTCATATATCAACGGTGTAGCTAATTTGGATTTGTCCAAACTCCCGACTGAGACTGATGACGATGGATATTATCCTTATGAGTTCGGCCAAGAAGGAAATGAAGCTAATGATTTGGTCATCATGACAGTCTTCCTTAGACAGACTCAAGGTTCTTTGTATCCTAAGTCTCTCAAAATAAAGACGATCGGTGACTCTATCTTGTTCGATTCGGTTCTTTTGACTTATGGAGAATCATCAGACAATCCTTTGGACTTGAGAATTCAATCCAGTGTTTATGATATAAACAGTACGACAAATTCTCAAATCAAATCTTATATAGATTCGGGAAAGACAGCTAAGGATCCATTGAATTTTGATTTCTATAAGGTGTTCAATAAATATTTGAACTGTAACGATAACTATACAATTTCATTAGATGGAACTGGAATGACTAACTTGTCTTCAGCTTATAAGCTTGATTACACTGAGAAACGCACCCAAGATGGAATTTTGGATGTTTTTTCTAGTGGGGAGAGAAGTGGTGCGATGATAGATCAAGGATCATTGAATTATTTCAAATTAGATTCAAATGATAAATTGAGCATAATCGGTACTCCTATTGCTGATTCGGATGGCAATTTCTATGAATCCATATACGGAGATTATAGGACTTCTTTCAGCTCATTTGATTTCTCATTGCTGAGTGGATATGTGAAGAATAATGAAGAGAAGATATATTATTTGACTGATAGTCAATTCGTTTATTATTTCGCTCATCTATGTCAAATCAATGTGCAGGATGATTTCAGTGTAGATGGTGTCACTATTCAAATAACAGATGAAGATAAAGCTGAGTTTACTGCTACTTTTGATCTGTATAGCAAGAATACTGGAACTAGATATGGTGAATTTAAAGCTAAGTTCTTCGACGTCAACAACACATCAATTCCTGAGGTTACAGATTATTTGTCCGAAGGCGATGAGCCTTCGACTCAAACAAAAGATGATTTGAAGACTGTATTGGATGCCTTTAAAGGAAACAACTATTCTTATGACACTTTGGTGAATAGCAAAGGTATGGCTAAAGTCTTCTATAATCCCACCTATTATTTCCTTCAAGTATATGGAGATCCTAATACCAATGAAGGATACTTGAAGGACGGTGACCATATTTATTCCTTTGGAGTTCAGTATGAGACTGATACAAGCGGACAGATTAAATATGATTCAAACAATAATATGATCGTCAAGGAATTTGTTGTGAACAAAGGTACAGATTATGCGGATGATATTCACAATATGAAGCTTCCCGGTATTGGAAAAGTCTATAGCGATGAGAATTCATTGAATTATATGTCTGAATTCTCTAAAGACTTATATGATACTGATAAGTATGACATAGGAACATATGGTGGAATTACATATTGGAATTTAAACGACTATACTTTAAGTCAAAAGATATTTGATTACGTTTATTCCGGAACTAAATCATTATTGCCTTTAGGTGTTGGAGTTAAAGTTTCAAATAAAGCCGATTCGAAAAAACTGTCTTTGATATTAGCTAGCACTATGTCAGATGGTTCTCAAAGCGGATATGCTGCTTTGACTTACTATGATATCGGAACTACTTCCAATCCAATTATAGAAAAGCAAATTGAGAATTACTTGTCTAACAAGTAATAGAAAGGATTTGATGCTTATGAAAAAAAGAAAATTAATTCCTGCTTTATCTTCTTGGTTATTATTGACTTGCCTTATAGGATGCAACGACAATAATATTAATCCTTCAAACACTAGTGGGAAGCCTTCGACAGGTGTTCCTTCGACCGTGACTCCTACTGATAAAAAGCCTGTCACCAAAGTAGAAATAAATGGAACGAAGACTTTAATAGTCGGAGAAGATACAAAGCTCATAGCTAATACTGAAGTGACCTGGTCTTCTTCAGATGAGACAGTTGCAACTGTCGATGAAACTGGAAAGGTTCATGGTGTAGCTTCAGGTTCTGTTACCATCACTGCTACTTCTATTGAAAATCCTAGTCTTTCAGCTGAATGGGAGATTTCGGTCAGCATGAGAATTCCTTCCAAGGACAAATTGACTTTCAGTGCTAAGATCGATGGAAGTGAAGTCTCTCCTGTCTATGGAAAGTATAGTTTTCCTTTAGGAAAAGAAGTAATACTTACTATTAATTCTCAAGAAGGATTTATGACTCCTAGCGTCACATTCAGCTTGACTCTTCCCAGTGATGTCGATCAAACAATATGCAGTGTCGAAAATATTGCAGATACGACTAATTCAGCTGAATTTTTAGGAATAGGTAGCTTTGAAGGTGGAACCTTGACTGCAACTTGTTCTTTTGGAGATAGTGAAAGCAAGAGTATAAAGATGCCGATTCAATTCGATGTCATCGATACTAATGCCGATAACAAAGCTAAGTTCTTCAACAAGTTTGAAGGATGTGAAGCTGTCGAGAAGAATTCGTTGACCAATGCTAAAATTACTGAAGAAACTAAGACTACTGATTTGACTGATGCTTCTATAAATCCTGAAACACAGCAAAAATCCTATACTTATGCTTTGTTTACCGATGCCGTTTATGTCAAGGTGACTGGAGATTCCAATGAGGATTATTTTGCTGGATCCAGAAATGGTTCTACATATCTTTTCGATTATGACGGCAGCAAGATTGGAACTTTCTATAACTTTGGTAGTTCAGAAAAGTTAGGTGAGTCCTTCGTATTGTTGAATCATGCACCTGTCTATGGATTTGCTAATAGAATCAAAGCTTTGTTCGATTCATCTTATGGATTAGATACTGGTTTGGTCAACTTTGGAAATTATGCAGCATATGCATATTCCAATTTCACTATAACTATTGAAAAGGCAGAGGTAGTATCTAATTTTGATTATGGTTCTACACATTATGAATTGAATTTGACGGTGAATTTCGACGGAAGTAAGATTACTTCCTTTAAGTTTACTGAATTGTCTCAAACTTCAAAAAAGAAGATTGAATATAGTCTTGAAGGATCTAACTTCGTTTATGGAGAAAAGAAGATCGATAGTCAAGATAACAACGAATCCTATTTGTCTTTTGATACATTCTATTACAAGACTCTAAATCTAATTTGTTTAGGTGGAACTAATGTCGATTCTGTAGGTGACTACACCAACACTGATAAGTATGGAACTAGTGATGATTTCAACGCTGAAGAGAATGCTTATATTCTTCCTAAATATAAATCGTTGGCAATGCGTATAGATCCAACACTTGGAAATCCTATCATCGATAGCATAACAGTGACTCAAGATAACCAAGATGTGATTGTCTCATCCATAGGTAGCAACGGACTAGTCATTTTCCAACCTAAGACTGAAAGAGTGCAACAAGATGATGGAAGCTATAAGGATGTCGTAAAAGAAGGAACCACAATCTTTACTTTAACTTCAGCAAAGAATAAAGTTTCTACTTCTATAAAAGTCGAATTTAAGACTGAGACTATCAATGCTATAGAAGTCATGGACAACAAGCCCAGCAACAATGACTTTGGTGATGTCTATTTGAATGATAATTCAAATTACTTTACATTAAAAGCTTCACCTAATGATGATCAGACTGAATATGAATATGAAGCTATAGACTCTCAAACTGGTGCTTTGCTATCGGATTTGAGAATCGATCACTATGTAGATGGAAACATCGATGGTTTATCTAGCTTCTATTACTATATTGTTGGAAGCAAGGTTGGAACATATAGCTTCAAAATCAGAGTTAAAGGAACTGCTGTTTCTACTAAAGATATCTTTACTATAAACATCAAATCTCCTTTGTCTGATACTGAGATATATAACCATGTAAAGGATAAGACTTATAAGATAACTACAAGTACTTCAGTCCAGACTGTTAAGTTCACATCTAATACAAGTATTGCTTATACTTATAAAAATGAGAGTTCTGGAATAGATCAAACCGAGAGTATTGCAGTGACTATCACCGATGGAAAAATCAAGGTTAACGATGTCGAAGAAATTAAGATTACATCTAATAAAATTGACGATACTGTAGATTCAGAAGGCTCTACTTCAAAAACTACATTCACTAGCACTTATAGAGGTCAAAAATTCAACTCATCTTCTAAGTATTATATTGGTGTGATGGCTGAGAATATCAGAGTATCTTCTGATTTTAATACTTTGGGAATATTCTTCATCAACAATTATGGTGGATATGAGAAACAAGAATTTCAAGTGGATAAATCTAGCCAAATTGATATAGATAACCTTCCCTCTTATTTGAATGGAAAGACATTGGTGAATAATGATTTGAATTTTATTATTGGTGCAGGTAACTGCACGGTCAGTGTCTCCTTTACTTCGAACCACGCCTCCTTGACAATTGTCAATAATCTGAACACAACTATTGGAACACTTGAGTTTGACTATGCTTATGATTCTACAAGCAAAGAAATAGTTGTTTCAAACAGCACTTCTATTACTGGACCTGCTTCTATGGGTGGATATTCGTTATCTATCACGGGATTGACTTTGTCGGCGGATAAGTCATCGATCGATATCTCTATTGGAGCCTTATCTCAATATTCTGAAGAGCCGATGATTTCAGAAGTCAAAATCAAATTGTTCTAGCATTTTGTTTCTTTAAGCTGATAACCGATAAAGGCTATCAGTTTTTATTTTAGCTTTAATTAAGGATATGATTAAAAAACATAAAAATGAATGATTAAAAACTATAATTAGATTTTTAAAAGATGATATAATTCTACCAGTTCAAGTAAAAGGACCGTATTAAACATGAAAAAAACATCAAAATTAGCTATTATTTCTTTGTTAGCTGCTATTTCATTAACAGCATGTGGTGGTAAAGAAAGTAGTAAACCTTCGTCTACTCCTACCAACAACACCGGTAGTTCTCAGACTCCCAGTAAGCCTTCGACTCCATCGACACCTGAGCCTAAGCCTTCTTATGCTATTACAGCTACTGAGGGTGAAGGTTATAAGATTGAGGGATTGCCTGAGACTGCTAAGGAAGGTGAGATAGTCACATTTACACTTACTCTTGATCAAGGAAAGGAAGCAGATTCAGTCAAAGCCGGCGATGTCGATTGCACTTTGAATGATGATGGTTCTTATTCATTCACCATGCCCGGTGAAGCAGTGAATGTTGCTGTTACAGTTAAGAACAAGAAATTCAAAATCAACTCTATTTATTTCGATAGTGGAATGAGTTACTATAGCCCAACACTAAGTTTTAGTGTTGGAGATGAGTTTGAATTTGGTCAGAAAGTAGATTTCACATTGACCGCTGCAAGTTCCAATTTTTACGCTTCTACTCTTGGAAGAGAAGCAATCTATATCAATGATGAAGTTATCGATTTAGGTAGCCTTGGTCTTTCCGGTCAAGTAACAACTGTCGATAATTTGAGTTTCACAATGCCTGCAGAGGATGTCGACATCTATGTCATGCCTAAGGCAGTGGATATGACATCTGGTGATGCTGATAAGAGAACTAATAAGATTGTTATCGATGAAGCTCCTTCAGAAATCAAGGTTTTCTCTTCTGAAAAATTCTTATATGATTCAACATATAATTATGTTTTCAATAGTCTTTATGTAGCAAGAACCGATTCATATATTGTGACAAAGGTTTCTTATAAGGCAGACAATGTTTCTGAATGGACTGAGTTGGCTTTATCAATGACATGGACAGACAATATCTCTTTTATTTCTTTGAGCAATTTAAATCGTGGTACAGTCACTGGAGATCTTCATTTGAAGATTGAAGGAAAGAAGGTAGCAAGTCACAAATTGACAATTGTCAATGGTGATGTCGTAACCTTTGCTAAACAACCTGCTGCAACTTATGTAGAAGGAGATCCTGTCAGTTTGTCATTTACAGGAGTCGATGCAGACAAGGTTATCAAGTATGATATTCAAGGTGCTGAAAACACAGCATCTTCAACTGCTACTAATATTATATTTGAGATGCCTGGAAATGATGTTACCATCACATTCTCAGCTACCGATAAAGGAAAGATTACTTTTGAAACTATTGAAGGTGTGGAAAGTGCAGTTGCTAAAGATTCTTCTTATTCATACTATGCAAATGAAATCACTTCAGCAAACCCTGGAGCTATATTATATGTATACGCAACCGCTAAGGCTGGATATACAATCACTGCTGCGTATATAAACGGAGACAAGGAAAACAAGGTAACAATGGGTACTTATGATACTTGTTTCAAACTTACTATGCCAGAATCGGGTGATGCATTGATAGGATTTGAAGTGGAAAAGAATGGTTCTATCAACATCGAAAATAAAGTTGGAAAAGATGAAAACATAACTGAAATCAAATACTATTCAAGTTCTTATGCTTCATCTACTTCCGAAAAGACATATAACGGATTTGGTGCAAATGCTGATGTCTATATGTTTGTGAAGGTTAAGGATGGCTATAGTTTAGGTGATGCTACAATTACAAATAATGGAACTAATACAACATGTAAAGTAACTAATAGTTATAGTGGAAGTTATTATAATTTTAAGATGCCTTCTGATGGAAGTGATGTTTCAATCAACATTAATGTCATCCAAAACGGAACTATAACAGTACAAGTAGATTCAACTTATGTTGAGTCTACATCTTTATCCAAGAGTAATTATTCATCAGATAACCTAGCTAATAATGCTATAGGTGCTGGGGAGACCTTCTATGTATTTGTTAAAATGAAGGAAGATGTCAGTGGATATAGTTTAGGTCAAGCACAAATTCAGGGCAAGGATGATACAGCTGTAGACGTTCAAGAAAATTACGGAAATACTTATTACCAGTTCACAATGCCTTCTGATGGTAGTGATGTGACAATTGTTATAAGTATGGTAAAAAATGGAAACATAACAATCGCTGAGAATGCTGGTGTCTCTGAATCTAAGATTTCTACTGGCGCAAGTTGGTTACAAGATGCAAGCAAAGCCAATGATTTTGCTCCCGGTAAGAAATTCTATATTTTAGCTAAACCTGTAGATGGAAAACTTGTTACCAAGGCTAGTATGAGTGATGGTACTGAATTCAAAGCCACTGAAGTTGAGGCTACATATAATTACGGTGACGGATTCTCTTACTTTAAGTTCACAATGCCTAAAAATGGTGTTGCTAACATCAGCTTCACTACTGCAGATGCAAAGAAGGTCACATTTGATACCGTTGATGGTTTGACCTTCTCCTTCCCTTCAGGTGCTACGAATGGAACCTCATTTGCTGTCGGCGAAAAGGTTCAAGTAATGGCAACTGCTGGTTATGGTTACACAGTAAAATCGTTAGCTATCAAGGATCATGCTGATGTTCAAGTCGATAAAAAGACTGATGATTCTGGAAATACTTATTATGAATTCGTCATGCCTGATTATGATGTGACATTAACTGGTACTGTTGAAGCTGGTCAAGTTGTAACCCTTTCTGTCTTGGGAACTAAGATGCCTAGTAAAGCTCATGCAGTAACTATTTATGTAGACGGTGTTTCATCAGCACCTTCGTATTCTTACGATTCAGGTAAGACTGATGTTTCTATTGGATGGATTGTTGGTGATACATTGAAATTCACATATACCACCTCTGATTACAGAACAGATGATGATATTTATATAGTAATTACTAAAACAGATGGATCAGTTAAAGAAATTCAAATGTCAGGAGGTTACTACAACTACACAGCAACTGCTACTCTTGAAGCTGATTGGGCTTCTATTTACTTCAGTGTAGGCAGCACACTTACAACTAAGTAATTTAAACTTATATTAGTGCACGCATTTGCGTGCACTTTTTTGTTTTTTTAATATAATAATCAAGAAATGAGGATAGAATTATGAATAAAAAAAAGAAGTTATACTCTATTATCCTATTAGGTGCTGCTTTATTGTCTTCATGTGGTAAGTCGTCTTCTATCGATAGCAATCCTACTACACCATCGATAACTGGTGGTGACAATAGCAATTCGAGTGTCGATAGATATTTAGTGTCTTTTAACAAGGCTATTGACTGCTCTATTCAATTAGATCATTCCGATAACAAGTATAAAGAAGGCGAGTTGGTTTCTATAGTATTGGGTATAAGTAATGAATCTAAAGAATTCGATAGATTCGAATGTGACGATGTATCGATAGAAATCAGTAGTTCTACATCAAATCGCATAGAAGCATCTTTTATAATGCCTAAAAAGAATGTGGACATTGATGTGATTTTGAAAGATAAGGATTTAGATTCTTTTAGAATTAAAGAATTGAAGAACTATTCAACTTATGATGCTTCGTTAAAAGAAGGAGATAAATTCAAGGTTGGAGATAGTGTTGAACTCATATTGTCAGGGTCTTATTTTTCATCATCAGATGAATCTAACACATATATTCAAATAGATGATGAATATTACCATCCTTCATTGGTTGATTCTATCAATGGTTCTGCCACCTCTATGAGCTTATCGTTTGTTATGCCCAACAAAGACATATCTATTATTATTTCTACTGGAAACAATCAAATCAGCAACAATGGATTTAAAGTTTCTTTATATGAAAATGAATATGTTGATTTGATCGCATATAATCCAGAAGAAAAATATACTAGATTCTATGGTGGATTGGTGAGGAAGATTGGATATAAAGTGACATCTGTTCAATATAAGATAGGAGCTGATGGTCAATGGACTGATAACTATTCTTTGTTTGATATCAGCAATATTTGTAATTTATATATATTGAATATAACAGCAGATGTTGAAATAAAAGTTATAGGTGAATTTACAGGCGTTAGGACGATAACATATATAAATGAAGATGCCATTATTCCTACTACTAGTTCTTTATATTATGAAGGAACTGAAGGCGACACTTATAGTGTCTCCTTCAAGCCTCATCCTAAATATACTTTGACTGGCAAGCCGACATTTGAAGGTGTGGAAGTAAATGATGACGACGTCACAGACTCTTATTTTAAATTGACCATAGGTCTATCTGATATAACTATTACTTTCCCAGCAAAAATAAATAATAAAATCACTGTATTAGATAACGATGATCTTGATTCTTATGTTATCAAAAGGAACAATATAGAAACTGATTATTGTGCTCCATTAGCCACCTTTAATTTCTATCCTACTATAAAGAGAGGAAAAGTTATTACTGCCGCTAGAACTATAGATTCTAACGGAACAAAGGGTAGTTGGTGTTATCCCTCTGATGACAGTTATGGTGTTCAATCTATCGAAATGAGAATGCCTAAATCTGGAGACTGTCAGATAGAAATAAATACTGCTGATGGATTTACTATAGATATAGACAAAACAGATCATGGTTCTATGACTATTAATAGAGATACATTTAGAAAAAACGATAGAGTCTATTTTACAATCCAAACAGAATCAAATTTTTATAGATTTAATAAATTGATAGATTCAGAAACAGGTGAGACTATAGAGACTACCATGAATGAGAATAGCGGATACTTCACTATGCCTGAGAAGCCCTTGAAGCTCAAGGCCATAATAGTTGAAGTAGAAAAAGCTGATGTCAATTTAATTGGAGATTTGGATAAACTCGAGTCCATTGAGATTCAAGGAAATAAATCTTTAACTAGAATGAATAAAGATAAAACCTTAGGAACATTCATCGTTGGAGAATCCATAACTATACTACCGGTAACTTTAAAATCACAGTATCAAGATGATTATATTGTTACTGTTAAAAAGAGAGTCAATGGAAAAGAAGAAGAGATTAAATCTAGTAATGGATCATATTTATTTTCGGTAGAAGAAGGACTTACTGATATAGTTATGTCAGTAGAAGAAAAAGCACAAGTAAAAAGCTTTAAAGCTACTATCAATAAGCCTGATGGTGTAAAACTTACGTTTAAAGTCAATCATAAGTCAGTTGCTTCTTTAGATGATACTTTGATTCCTGGTGCTGATGGGAAAGCAAGACTAGAGATATTTGTAAATGGATATGCAAAGCCAGCGGATTATAATGTTCAAGTGTTGGATAATGAAAACAATGAAGTTATAGGTGAGTCTGGAATGACTAGTGTCGCTTATATGATTTATAGCGATATTACGATCAACATAACAGCTAAATAAAAGGTGAGGATTCTATATGAAGAAATTTAAACTAATTGCTTTGATTTTGTTATTAGGTAGTGTTGCATCGTGTGGAAAAGAATCTATTAGCAATTCGACCATATCTTCCACTTCGAATAAAAAAACTGATATATCATCGACAAAGAAGCCAGAAACAATCGATGATAAATTCGATAAGTTGTTGTCTGATATGGCTTATGGATATAGATTTAAAACTACTGCCACAACATTGACTAGTGATGGATACTCAAATTATTGTCTTGATATAGGTGTAAAGGATAATGGATATGAGTTCATTAGATATGATTCAAAACAAAATCAAGAAGCAGATAGAAATTCTGTATATGTAGAATATTTCTATTCTTACGATCCGGAAGCTTCCACTCCTTTAGTATCTATGCCTATGTTAGATATTTCTAATAAGATAGATTATTATCCTTATACTATCAATGGCAAAAATCTCGAATGGTACGACTCGGGATATCAGAATATGTTCACATATTTTGAAAAGGATAATTATTTAGATGATGAGGGTACTTATACACTGGATGTCGAGGATGATTATGTTAAAACATATCTTCCTTTATTAGCTACTCAGTTTTTGCATGAATACACCAGAACTATCAAAGAATTTTCTTTCATCTATAACAAGGATAATGATGGATTTGATGTAAATATAGTGTTCAATCCTATCACCGGATCTTTCTCTAATACTGAATTAGAGATTCAAGGTCAAGTAATTCCAGGTGATGATTTTGAATTTAAACAAGCTGAATATACTAAGACTGGTGAAGAAAAAGAAGAGTTGAACCAAGTCTTTTCTAAATTAAAGAATAACAAGTATTCTTTTGTGGATACCACTTATTCAATTGATGAAAACAGCAATAAGACAGTCGAATCGAAATATTCAGGTAAATCAGATGGATCTAGTCTAATATTAGAATCAGAGACTTCAACGTCAAAGATGAATTTCTTATATAAGAATGTCGGAAACAATCAAATCCAACAAGCCAATAAACTTGGAAATGATTATTATGCTTATGGATCAGTTATCAATTCATCTATAACACCATTACTTCCATCATTTGATATGTCTTCTATATTCTTTAATAAGACTGAGGATAATAAGTATGTATATGATGGTAGAGCAAATTTCTTAAAGACGAAAACTTATAATTTTTCAGGTGAAGGCTTAGCTGTTACTTCGATGAATGTAACTTTCGATGATGATTCAGTATTGTTTGAAATCGGATTTGATAAATCAACAAATATAGAAGAGATCAAGTATACTTTCTTGAATGAATCTAATATAGCTGATAGTATAGAAATAAAAACTGATTGCTCTAATGTTGAATTATCGACTTTACTCGAAGGTTATTCTAAGGCACTGATTGGATTAGAAGAATTAATTGGTGGAAAAGATAACTTGAATCTCATTCCAGTAGTTGGAGGAAGACAATCTGTAGCAGGTCTTTATTATTCCGATGGAGTCGATGGTGATGGTGAAGAAACAAAAGAGAAGTATTATGGAATAGAATATAGGTTGATTGGAATAATTGGATTAGAACAAATAAATCTATATGAGACTAAATTGATAGGAGCCGGTTTCATAGCTACTAAAACTCAAGGAACTCATTTCTCTGGTGATTTGTTCACAAAAGAAATTCAAGTCAATGGTGATACTAAGACATTGAGATTGGAAGTTGCGTCAGGAACCACTTATCAGACATTAGCCATTGCAATAGATGTAGCATAAAAAAAACTGGATTATCAGTGTAATCCAGTTTTTTTGTTTGTTTATTTATTTATTCTCTAGTTAAGATAGTCGAATCAGACTTGCCCGAATCAGATTCAATAGTCAGTATATATTCATTATTTGATAATGTTATTGTGATTGAATATCCACCACACTCAAATGATAGACTATTATCTGAAATAGATACGTTTGTACCTGCATATCCTGTTTCATCATCTAAATTGAAGCCCATTTTAAATGTGACTGAATATACATATTCATCTTTAGAATACTTATCAGTATTCTTTTTCTTCTCTACTTTAATTTGTACTTTTTGATTCTTGAATGGACTGGTTGAAGAGAATGATCCAGTGAATGTTCCATACATTTTGCTCAAAGAATCAAATTCACTTATCGTATTTATATCAAATGGAAGTTTAGAAGAGTCAGAATAGATCTTATATTCGACATATCCTCCATTTTCATGAAGGAATTTGACTGTATCGATTTTTGAATTCGATAATTTGATCTCGGCTTTGATGACATCTTCAACATGATAAGAATCATCTAAATCAGAGAACGAGTCGAAGTAAAAAGCAAATCTATCTGGCATTATGGTCAATGAATAAACATTTGTTTCTTTATCGAATGTGAAGGCTTCGATTGGCTCACTTCTTCTAGGCATAGAGTAGGATAAATGAGTTATATACGATCCATCGCTATCCTTTTCTTTTTCTTCTTTATAGTAGTATGTTCCATCCTCTTTTGTGATTTCATGTACATATCCATCTTTGACTAAAGCACCGCTGAAATTATTATCATCGATTTGATAGAACATTACAGAGGAGGATATATATCCTTCGAGATAAGGCATTTTAACATTGCTTATATTTGATACATTTCTTTCAAAACTATAAGGATTGCTAAATAAGTTATCAAAAGCTGATTTCAATGCATCATGATAGTCTTTGTGCTCATATGGAACAGGTTTATTAGCTTCGTGATCAACGTTTTTGTCATTGTTAATAGTGAAGTCGATTTCATAATGGAATGGAGATCCATCCTTATCATTAGCTTCCTTACTAACTATATGGAATGAATCTATGGAGTCGTTCTTAACTATAATTTTGAATTCATCAAAACTCATTATGGATAAGATTGCTATTTTTGATGTGAAGTTTCTAGCAGCCTTATATCTATTACCTGCTGTTTGACCATCTTTTGAAAAATCCAAGTAATAGTTACCATCATTTCCTTATCGAAGAAACCTGAATCACTTGTTTCATCGTAGAATGGATTTGATACCATTGACCAGGATAAAGATCCTTCTCCATCTGAGGCTTTGGTCAATACTAGATTGTTATTTTCATCTATATCATATGTTCCGACATATTCATTAGAATCTTCAGTCATTTTAAAATAATCTAAGCTTCCTTCTTCATTTCTGACTTTTCTATCGTAGTGATAAGAATCATCGCTGAATTTAGTTGTGAATGTTGTTGTTTGATTTAAGTCATCACCATCAAAATCTTTGATGGTTCCATTTATAGTCAATCCGGTTTTCATGGATTCGAACAAATCGAATAAGGACTTAGTCGATTTAGAAGTAGATGAATTGTTAGTGGATTGTTTGTTGGTCGATGATGGGTTTGTACTAGGCTTAGATGTGTTGGGTGTTGTGTTTGCGCCACTGCAACCGACCAACAACAAAGCTAAAGATAAAATAGATAGATGTTTAGATTTCATGATTTCCTTCTTTCATTGGCCTTAAGATTTAACACTATTGTGCGATATTTATTCAAGAGAAGATTTAAGCAATTTGATTTAAACCAAAAAGCAGCCATCCTATAATGGCTGCTTGATGATAATATTGATTATCAATTAGTAAGTATCTGGAACTGATAAAGCACTGCTGAACACATGAATTTTTACAGAGTTTTGTGCGGCACCATTCCAACTATTTATGTATGGACTCACTGATAGTTCATATACATTTCCGTTTATAGTCTTTGTATAGAGCTTATAGGCGGCGTAAGTATCGTTGTAATTTGATTTGTCGGTTAAGGTCCAACCATCTTCTACTAATTTTGCTTTATAGTTTTCTATGAATTCATCTCTTGCCGTTTCATTTTCAAATTTCTTGGTTTCAAAGTAACAATCGTTATGACCGGCATCATATAATGATTTTGTATGAGCGATTGTATTATCCCATCCTGGCTTTGCATATAAGTAAGGAACAACATTGTCGATTTTCCATGCCACCATTTCATTATATAAAGAACTATTTGCTTCTTGGAATGAAGTAGGTTCATCGTGTTCTTTAGCCTTGGTCCAGTCTATATCGATGGTAGTAGAACCATAATTAGAATAATTGGCTTCGATTGTGACTTCTTCATCAAAGGATTCTAGTTTTGTAGAAATCTTAGATACATATCCATCAGTGATATAGAGATTTCCTTGATCGATATATTGACCATTCATATAAGGAAGATATAAGCACTGACCTACGAATTGACCATTCTTTCCATTTCCACCACGTGATACATATGCACCATTAGAGTCTTTATCAGCAAAGATATCAGCTGAGAAAGCAAAGGTTGGATAACGATTTACTGTATCGCTCTGGAATGGAGTTGTATGAGTCTTTTCAATATATAAATCTTTGGTAGTATCATTGTAACTATACTCATAGTATCCAGTATCAGTCTTTTTAATACCAGTATGTGTTGTTTTACCATTTATAGTTACTACTTGGTCAATAGCATCTTCATTAAACTTCATTATGTACATATTGACTGACGATCCGTAATCCAATGAGTATTTAACTGTATAGTTATGGCTTGAAGCTGAAGCATTTCTTGCTGTTTCGATAGTGTCATGATAAGTCTCATGTGTGAAAGGCTCTATATGTTTTATTTTAGCAGTGCCTATTTCTGAAATAGTTCCAGTAGCTATAAATCCGTATTTGGTGTCAGGATCAGATTCATTTGTTGCTGCAGGATCTACGATCATGGTGACTCCATCGATCACTCCATTTGTGACGGAGAAATACAAGTCATCCAAAGCTACATTAGATCTTCTTAACAACATTAAAGGAATCAAAGTTTCATAGTAATATCCACCGATGTAGTGATATGTTTTTCCTCCATCGAATGTTGCGAAGTCTTCATAGGAGAAATAATCACTTTCTCCTCCAGTCACTCCTAAAAAGTTGGCGTAGTTAGCGTCAAAGCTTCTTTTTTCTCCTTCATCATTAGTCAAAGTCTCTTTTGCGAGTTTGTTATTTATATCTATGTATTCTTTGGATAGACTAGAGCCATTTCTTACATAGGCTTGGTTCATTGTTTCTTTTTGCTTGATATTGTCGTATGCAGTTACTGAGTATGCATCAGTTAAATTGTATTCAAGGTTAAATAAATATGAATCGTCATTTTCTTCGAATATGATTTCTAAATCAGTATCACCTACTTTTGTGTAATTCAATTCATAGTCATAATCGTAGAGCTTTTCGTTAATATTGAATTTAGCTGCTCCGGTGACAGTCTTGAACATGTCTTCGTTCATAGCTTCACCTTCTTCGACGGTTACTTCCATCTCAGAATAGACGGATTCATCATCCGCCATTGTGGCTTTGATGATTACAGTTCCAAACTTATCAGGCATTGAAGTTAGCAAAGCTTCCTCTTGCTCTTGATTTTCTAATCTAGAAACTTTAACTATGCTTTCATCGGATGAAGTCCAATTGACATCCTTGTTTCCATATTCATCTACGATTGCATAGATAGATCTTTGTTGATTAGGATAGAGATTTCCCATCATCTTAAGCTTAATTCTGTCATCAGTATGGAGCTCTTTGTTAGAAGAGGTTGTATCTTTTCCTGTGCCTGATGTGTTAGGCTTTGGTGTGGGTGTAGCACTAGGATTGGTAGAAGATTGTGTAGATGGTTCTGTTGTCTTGCCACACGATCCTAGCAATGTTAATAATATTAGTGTGGAAAGACCTATTTTATTTTTTCTCATTTGTTTTTATTCCTTTCGTTTTATCTATGAGGGCTAGATTATAAAGGCATAAGTTATCCTAGTCAAGTGATTAGATAACACAAGCATCACTTGTCAAATAAACATCGATAATATGAAATATGGTTGTTTGATTCTCTTTAATATTTTTTTAATCAGTCTTCTATATTTTTGATAAAATAATAAAAGTTAAGAGCTTACACAAGAGCAATAAAGGATCAAAGGAGAAACTGTTATGGAAAAAAACTATTTTACTTCTAAGAACAATGTAAAAGCTAAAAACTATACGAATATATTGGATGATGCAGAGGAGCATGATAAGTCTAAATCATATGATAGCTTACCTTTTGCTTATAAGCATGTAAAATTGAAAAGTGAGTATATAAGTGAAAATGTACTCCTTTCAGTGAATCACTTAAAAGTATTCTATAAGAAGAAACACTTCTTAAAGAAGGAATATATCAAAGCGGTTCATGATATCAGTTTTAAAATTCATAAAGGTGAAATCTTTGGAATAGTAGGAGAAGAGGGAAGTGGAAAGACTATTACGGCTAAAGCTATAGTAGGGGAAGAAAGCATAACTTCTGGTGCTGTCTATTTTAAAGGTGCACGTATTGCAGCTGGAGACAGATGGAACAGAAAGGAAATAGAGTGGTCTAAGAAAAATGGAAAGAAGGAAATCGAAAGATTGAAGAACGCTAAGACTGTAGAAGAAGTTGAGAATCATCCTTCTAAAGTCGATAACCTTTATGTAGGAAAAGAAATCTTGGATTATTCTTTAGTTCGCTCTAAATATGCAGTATCTACTAGATTCTTAATCTATAGTGAATTGAGCAAAGGACATTCCTTTGATTATGCTTTGAAGTATATAGGAGCATTAGCCGAGAGTTTTATCGGTGGAACTTATGATAGAAGCAAATACTTCTTTATAAATGATCAGGAAGCTAATGAGAATGGATATCACTTATTGAGAAGAATTAAAATGTTGACTGAGAAGGATGTATTGGATTCCTTACTTCCAACTAACGATTTAGCTCTATTGATTCAATCTAGAATTAATACAGTAAAAATGAACATAAAGTTGATTAAAGAAGAACAGACAAGAAAAATCAAGCAAATAAAATTCGATAATGAAAATAATGATTATAGATTGAGAATTCAAATACAACCTTTGTTCTTAAATGCATTAGACCCTGATATGAATGTTAGAGATGTTTTGATTAGTAGAATCAAATCTTTAAACAATGCTGCTATTGCAGAAAGAAGCTCTAAGGCTTTGGAAGAAGTCGGACTAGTTTCAAGTTACTTCTCTTTATCGGTTAAAGAGTTGAAATCTTTTGAAGCAGTTAAAGTTGAATTGGCCGCGGCTTTAGCTGCTAACCCTGAACTTTTGATAGTCAATGATCTTCCTAAGACATTGACTAAAGAGGAAGAAGAGGAATTTATTGAGTTGTTGAGAAAACTTAGAAACAGCAGAATGATCTCTATCCTTTTCATGAGCAGAAATCTTAATTTGGCTAAGCAAATTTGCGATACTATCAGCATTCTTCATGATGGAGATATGGTCGAATTAGCAAAGAAGGATGAGCTTTTGGGCAATCCTATTCATCCTTATGGAAAAGCTTTTGTTAAGGCTTTTGAAAAAGACGATGGTGATCATAAAGTTGATTATGATTCATCGAAGAAACGTGATTATTCAAAGGAGAAACCGACATTCCAAGCAGTCATTCCAGGTCATTATGTCTTGTTCGATACTAATGAAGCTATCGCTTATAAGAGCTTGATTCAAAGCCAAAACAAGTTTAATAAGTGACCGTTTAAATCCTTTAGTCAATTATCTAGTTTTATCTTTTATCAGTTAAATCATTTACTTGTTTAAGTATTTGATTTTCATCTTACAATGAATATAAGGAAGGAATTCTATTATGAGCGATACGAACAATAAAGAGCAAAAGAAAGAATGGTCAACTTTTAAAAAATGGATAGTATCTATATTGATAATATTATTGACTTTAGTTGTTATTTTAGGAGGAACTATATGCGCTTTGTATATACGTTCTGCAACGTATAAACCTAATGATCAAAAGCCGAATATAGATACGAAAAGCGAGTTCGTAACTCAAGGAAATGAGAATGGTACAAAAAGAGCAATCTATGATAAGGACGGTAATAGATTGCAGATAAAAGGCATCAATGCTGGAAATGTACTTGTTCAAGAAGGATGGATGAGCCCATTCGACAATGATCCTAAGAAAGATGAAGATGGAAATCTTATAAAGGATAATGATGGTAATTTAACTTATGCGGAGTTCACTCAGGAAGACTTTGAAGAAGGATTGTCAAATAATCCAAATTTAAAAGATAACAAAGATGAATTGATGAATCTTTACTATAAGTCTTTCTTCTCTGAAGATGACTTTAAGAAAGTTAAAGAATTACAATTCAATACCATTAGACTTCCTTTCTACTGGCGAAATATTTTAAATGACGATTTTACTAGAAAAGATGAAAGTGTTGCATTCTCTTATTTAGATTGGTTCGTAGAGCAATGTAAGGTTAATGATTTATATGCTATCTTAGATTTGCATGGTGTTCCTGGAAGTCAAAACGGTTTTGAGCATTCGGGATTGTTCTTAGAGCAACCAACATTTTGGCATAACGAGACATACGAGAATGCTGTCATAGATTTATGGGACTATGTCAGTGAACATTACACAAACAATAGAAAAGATATCGCTCCTTGGATTTTATCTTATGATGTCATAAATGAACCTCAATCTTCAAAGGATGAAAATCAAGATAAATATTGCACTGATTATCAAGATAAATTATATAAGGTTATAAAAGAAAACAATGATCAGCATCTTATCACCTTAGAGTTCATGTGGGACTATTCAGTATGCCCTAATCCAGATAAATATGGATGGTCTAATATCATGTATGAATTGCATCAATATAATTGGAATAGCAATCTTATCAATTTGGAAACATTCAAATCTTACTTCGATTCGAAATTATTAGGTCACGATTATGATGTTCCTATCTATATAGGTGAATTTAACTGGTTCGAAAATTTGGATAGTTGGAAGAAATGTTTGGTTGATTGGTACGATGATAGGGGGTATGGTTGGACCATATGGAACTATAAGACCACAGTAACTGGTGGCTGGACTTCATCTTGGGGTGTTTATACAGCACAGATGAAATTAAATAAGAAAAATGAAGAAACTAAAGTAAATATTCATACTTGTACTTTAGATGAATATAAGAAGGCCTGTGAATTAGTCAAGACAGAAAATTGTGCTACTTCTTTTACATATAATATGATTAATACGTATAACACTGAATGGAAAGTTTAAATAGTATAATTAGATAGAAGACAATATCACGATTTTGAAATAGTGATATGATATTCGTATATATGGAGATATATAAATGAAAAATAAAATTAAAGATGATCCATATAGTTATAGAAAGGAATTATAAAATATGACTTATTTAGTTTTGTCTATTGTGAGTTTAGTTCTTTGTGTAGTTTCCGGATTTTTGATTTTTGTTAGCAATGCTGCTTTGGTTAACAAGACTTGGGAACATGGCGATGGATTCTGGTCCGAGCAATTAGCTACAAACGTGAGAAATACTTCTATTGTTCTACTCGTTGTTTTTGTCGTGCTAGCAATTGTTTTGTTTGTTCTTTTTCTTAGAAAGAAAAAGAATGATAAGAGACGTAAAGAATTAGAAGAAAAAGAGAAGAATAAGTAAAATAGAAAAGCTCAATGACCTAATCATTGAGCTTTTTTAAATCAAATTTTTCTTATTTATTATCGTCGTTCTTTACTTTATCATCTTGCTCTTTCATAGCAGAGATGGATTCTGTGACAACATTTGCTATAGAAGATATTTTAGTTATATCGGATGGGATGATCAACTTTGTAGCTTTACCCTCTGCGACTTTAGATAATGTCTCATAGGATCTGATTGTTAATACAGCGTTAGATGGATTGGCCTCATTTATCATTTTTATTGCTTCAGCCTCGGCTTTTCTCACCATCAATTCACCATCAGCTTCAGCTTTTTTGACTTTGAGAATCGCCTCAGCTTGAGCCTCGGCTTTTTTGATAGTTGCTTCTTTCTCAGCCTCTGCATTTAATATTGCTGCCTCTTTGTTACCTTCAGCGATAGTTATTGCAGAGGTCTTTTCACCTTCAGCTATCAATATCTTTTCTCTCTTTTCACGTTCCGCTCTCATCTGTTTTTCCATTGCAGATTGAATATCTTTTGGAGGCAAGATATTTTTGACTTCGACACGCGTGACTTTGATTCCCCAAGGATCGGTGGCGTCATCAAGAATTTGTCTCATTTTAGTGTTTATGATGTCACGACTGGTTAGGGTTTGATCCAAGTCCAAATCACCGATAATATTTCTCAGTGTTGTGGTAGATAATGCTTCTATACCTGCGATAGGATTCTCTACTCCATAGGTGAATAATTTAGGGTCAGTCACATTGAAGAAGACGACTATATCTATTTGCATAGTGACGTTATCTTTTGTGATGACTGGTTGAGGAGGAAAATCATAAATTTGTTCCTTCATCGAGACTTTCTTTTGAATTCTATCCACAAACGGAGCTAGGAAATGAATTCCTGTGTCCCAAGTACAAAGATATTTGCCTAATCTTTCAATTACGTATTTATCTGTTTGGTTTACTATCTTAAGTGAGCAAAGCAAAATGATTAAGACTATAAATACTATTACTGCAAAGATTGAAATAATGACTATTGCTTCTGTTGGCATTTTATAATCCTCCTTTAATTAGATTTTTTGACAAGAAGTTTATTTCCTTGTATGGAAATGACTTCTACGATTGAATCGACTTCTATTGTATCATCTTCATCTCGTTTGATAGCATTCCAAATGATATCATTGATTTTTACTTCACCTTTTTCTAGAGAAGTTATTCTTTTTACTACGATTCCTTTTTTTCCTATCATAGTATCTACATTTGTCTTTGAATGGAGATGAACAAGTTTCTTTTGGAGTATAGGTCTTAATACTAAGAAAGTTATTAATGACACTCCAACAAAGACAATAATCTCACACCAGTATGGCATTCCAGGAATAAAAGTTATGGCGAAAGCTACTATAGCTCCAACACAAAACCATACTGAAACTAAAGCTTCAGTCAACAGCTCAGCCATCAAAGCTAAAGTGAAGATTACGGCCCAAACTATTAACATTATTGTAAGTTCAGTCATTACTTAATCTCCTTTCTTAAATCTATGATCAATAAGTTTTCTTTTTGATCATAGTAGCATTTATATTTTAGAGTACTTTTTGAGAAATCATGATTTATAAGATTCCCAATCTTTGACACAAAATCTGTAGAGGATACTCTTACATATGATTTCCCACCAGAGAGAACAAACATATTCTCTTCTGGATACTTTTTAGACTCATAATCATCTTGACTGATTGGATGAAGAGCAATTTTATAATTGCTTTCATCCAATCCTAACATAACAGCATAACTATTAGCTAATATATCTACTCCAGGTTTGTTAATAGTTATATTAGTCGAATAAATAGTTGCTATTGCATTCTTTTCGCTTTTAGAAAACCATTGAAACATGTATACCTCCTTTAACCAAATACATGATACAAGCAAATTCAAGAAAATTCAATTAAATTCAAGACTAATTATATAGTTCTCATTTAAGCTCAATTATGCAGCTTAAATGAGAATGATAGAATAAATGATAGAATAAATGATAGAATAAATGATAGAATAAATGATAGAATAAATCCGTTAGATTTAGAAATTATTAAAGAAATTCAGAATAATAAATACATAACTATAATCCAGTTGGCGACTGATTTAAATAAATCCCAGGCTACAATTCAAAGACACATGAATACTTTGATTAAAGAAAACAAAATCAAAAGAATTGGATCTAAGAAGACCGGCTATTGGGAATTGAATTGAATATCGTCTATTAATTCTCTATGAATTCAAATGATAATAATTATAGGAAATGAATGGATTTTTTGAAGGTTTAATAGATAGAAAAAAATGATACCGCCAAGTATCATTTAATTTAAATTCAATCATGTCCTTACTGTACGCCTTAAATGCCAAACTTTTTTTATTAATATTTTTTAACTATTTTGTAGTTACTCTATATTAAAAATTTTTTACAACAACAAAAAAGTGGCTCTTACCACTATTGTGAGGAAAATACGGATAAGAGCCTTTATGAGGGTGATACAGAAAGGAGGTATCAGATGATCATCTATAAACTTCTACTGTTCCGCTAGCAGCCACTACGACAAATCTATAATAGCCAGCTTCTGCTAATTTAACATGATATGGATTCGCCTGTCCATCACCAAATAAGGTTAAAGGAACAGTTTCTCCAGTGCCAGTAAATTCGTTTGCCATATAAGAATAGCCATAAGTGACTGTGCAATAAACGAACTTGCAGTAATCAGCACCAATAAAATATGTGAAATAATTAGCGTAATGATTCGATGTATTGTTAAACGTTACGCTTGAATTACACGCCACATAAGTAGAGAAATTTTCTTTGCTTAAAGTTATTGTCTCCTTTGGAGTGTCAGAAACTCTATTGTCTACTTTATTTGAATTGCATCCAGTTAACGCCATTAATGTGAGTGGCAATAAAATTAATAATTTCTTCATATATTTCACCAATCGTCTTCCTCTTCGTCGCATTCATTTCTATAATCGCTGTCATCCCAGTTATAAACATATTCGCCTTGATCCCAGCTATATCCATCTTCATCAATCCATTCGTATTCGCCGGAATCGTAATTCATGCAGTATTTAGGTCCCATATTTCCTCTCACCTCATGCTTTTGAATTTTGGTAATTCATTAATCAAATCTATGATTTCTTTATCTTTGATGTCTTTGACATCTGCAATAATCACAACATCTGCAATTTCATAGTTTTTGTTCCAGTTTCTTAGTCCGCCCATTTCATCAGTTACATAGTAGTCAAAACTATCTTCTAACCCATTCATTACGCTTCTGTTATGAGTAGCACCAAACTTAAGTATCTCCACAGCTTGTTTTTTGTATTTGGAAAGATTTCTAAGGCAAAAGCCTAGAACTCCATTAATTACTGGATTTATAGAACTAAATGACTGGGTATCTTTTCCGAGCGTTTTCTTTTGACGCCTTGTTAATTCATATTCGTATTTTTTGATTTCAAAGATTGTTTTATACAACTCTTCATGATCCAAAAGAATCTCAAAATAATCGTCTTGGCAATAGATGCTGTCATGCGAATAAAACCCTAAAGCAAACTGATAATACGGGTCATAAATATCAGTGAAAAGCTTCACATCACCAGAATTAGCAACTATTCTTGCTAGCTCAATTCCTTTATCATTAACCCAGAACATACCTTTAGGTTCAGTATCAAATTGGTTGTCCCCGAATCTTAGTTTTAAATGGTATGTATCCCTTAAAAACCTAATGCCGTTTATGGAATTATATTCAACGACATAATCAAGGAAAGTTTTCCCGAATTCATCCATTTGAGTGAGGGTGTTTTCGCCAGTTTTAGTTAATAGAGTTACAAGTTCCTTCTTATATAACTCAGGATCATCCAAATAGGCGTAATATCTAAAACCCTTTGAATATGGAATGTTATCTTTGTCTAAAGGCAATTTGTATGAATCTGGGTCTTTCATTCTCGCTAAAGACACACCGAATATTTTCTCTAATGGTATAATGAATTCATATTTAAGAGGTCTTTGTCCTTTTAACATCTTAGAAAAGTTGGCTTTTTCTTGATTTGCAAAGTCATATGCCTTTTGTCCTTTTATTCCAAGCTCGTGTGCTATTGCTACAAGCAAGTGCGTGTACATCTTAATTCCCTTAATATCCATATAATGGTTTATGTTTTTCTCTAAATCGGTCATGTTCTTCCCTCCATCGGTCAAATATATTATATTGCAGCAAATGCAAAAAAAGTAGTCATTTGCGACAACTTTTGTAGTCATTTTTGCCACACTCATTTTCCAGACTATTTTTTACTCTGTCAAATATGACAACTATTACTATCTATACTTTGTATGAGCAAATAAAAAATCCCTGTTACACCATCAAATGCTTTCGCAGGGATTAATTTATTTTTAAGTTATAAATAGGTGTTTTGATTTAAAATCTTATGTCTTGTTTTTTCCAACCGCTTCTCGCACTGTCGAATTTTGAAGAATCAGTACCATAATACTTTAATGAATCATATTCATCACTCCAGTCATAATAGTTTGTTGAAATGACATCAGCGTTAAAACTATTCTTAGCTGAGTAAGAAATGCAATATTGATATGGATATCCTCCATTAACGAGATATTTCTCAGCAACAATGTAGTAACATTGAGCGTTTGTAATTTTTAAAGAACTAGGGACTTTCAAGTTTTCTTTTATATCCGCCTTCGCTTTTTCAACCCCTTTTTATGCAGGTGTGTTAGGACTGCAACTTGTAACTCCAATCAATGCACTAAACATTAGTGTCGTTTTAATAATTCGCTTAATTGTATTCATTTTTTTACCTCCATTAATATCATAAAAAAATGGTGTCCGTACATTTTACGAACACCATATTAATTCTTTTTTTTATTTTCAAAATAAAGATCCAAACGTGCTCTTACAATATTGATTAATAAGGATGTTTATTAAATCACAGGCTTTAAAGCCTCGTTCAACCCATTCGCTTAAATAATCATTGTAGGTACTATTCCAGTTATCATAATGATAGTAAGTACCTCCATAACTTAGAGAGTTTGAGGTTTTGGAATAGTTCACCATTTGATACTTTATAAAGCATGGGACGAGGAGCCGTAGGTCGCATATGAATTAAAGCAAGCGTTCTTGCCATTAATATATTTACCCTGATCATTTTCTAGGCATTGAGCTTCACGTTTATGCTCTTCCATTGTCAGAGCAGACTGGAGAACACCCCATTTTTGATATTTCCAACACCATCCATTTTCATAAACTTCATGGTTATATTTATCGCTTCGCTTGTTAGAACAGGTTCCTTTGCCATCTGTATACACCGAATTGCCAAGGAAAACGCCACGTTTATAATCACGCTTCCCACAGTAATACTCACATGACCAGCATTTGTCCTTTTTGAAATTTGAATTGGTTGATATTATTGTTCCTCGTTTTAGATGTTCTTTGATTTAAGAACGGGCGATGCCATTCCTTTTTTGGCGTAGTAATCAGGTATTCTTTTCCCAACAAATAAATCCCTAATTTCTTTAGGAGCGACAATACCTGTAAACTCCTTTCTTTCGCCTTTTTATGCCATTCGTTTACTTTGTAAACTTCCTTAACTAATCCATCGGTAACCGAAAGAACATAAGGATATTTATTAACGTCTGGGAGACTTATTCTCCAACAACCACGTGTTGCTTCATAACGGGCGTTAGCTGGACCAAATTGATCGGTCATCTCGTTTATTCTCCACCATCTAACTTTAATAATCATATACTTAAAGTCTAGTGGTTCATCGTATGTTTTGGCTGATAATCTTGCTTCAAGTTCATCGGCATTACATACACCATATTCGGAGCCGTGTCCACTTTGGATGTTAGCAAGACCTGGGAAAGCATCAATTAGAGCAGATTCAACTTCAAAAGCCTCTTTTTCTGTTAGATTCCACCTTTGAATAATGTGAATGACATTTAATCCTGCCTCTCTAATTTCTTGAATTATGCGTAGTTTGTTAGGATCATTGCTTTCATCAATTTCTTTTTTATCGACACCATCATAATATCCAATAGCACCAAGAACGTGTTGAAAAACACGATTGCCTTTTCCTTTTCCTACATAAAATGTTTGGCCATTTCTTGGATCGATTAGTCGGTAAACATAATAGCCAATCTTATTAATTGTTTCTTGCGAGAATTCATTAATTTTGTTCATATTTTTTATAATTCTTTCTGCTTCTAGCTTTACTCTTTCAATAAGAGATTGAGAGGTTTCTTAGAGAAATCATGATTTATAAGATTTCCTATCTTTGATACAAAATCTGTAGAGGATACTCTTACATATGATTTCCCACCAGATAGAACAAACATATTCTATTCTGGATACTTTTTAGACTCATAATCATCTTGACTGATTGGATGAAGAGCAATTTTATAATTGCTAACATCTAATCTTAGCATCATGGTATAACTATTAGCCAATAAATCTACTCCAGGCTTGTTAATAGTTATATTGGTTGGATAAATAGTTGCTACTGCATTCTTTTCGTTTTTAGAAAATCATTGAAACATGTATTCCCCCTTTTACTAAGCATATAATACTAATAAATTATAGGAAATTCAATAAAAGTCAAACCTCTTCTATAGTTCTTATTTTTAATATTTTCTAAGGATATGTAACTACTAAACCTAACTCTAAATATTTTATAGTTAAACCTATTTCATAAGATATATTTAATCCTACTCTATGAGAAGTAATCTATTTTGTGAAGCAAAAAAATTAAATCACCATGAAAGCTTGACCGCTAGAGAAGATTGATTTAAAACCAAAAATATGCTATAAATTTTCAAACAAAGATATCCATGTTTGCTTTTAAAATAAACCCATATCTATAGTTGCGAGGGAAGGGAAAATGATTAATATCGCTATAGTTGAAGATGAAAAAGTGGCTTCGGATTTGATATATGATTATCTTTTAAACTACGGCAAGAAATCAGGTGAAGAATTTAACGTCATCGTTTTCAAAGATCCTCTTGCGTTGCTTGAAAATTATAAGCCCACCTATGACCTTATATTTATGGATATAATGATGCCTAATATGGATGGTATGCAAGCTTCACATAAATTACGTGAACTTGACAGCTCGGTGCTTCTTATATTTATTACCAATATGGGAGATTATGCCGTAAAAGGATATGATGTAGGTGCAAGCGCATTTATTAAAAAGCCAGTATCATATTTCGATTTCGAGCAGAAAATGAACCGTGCTATTTATACCATAAAAAGCCGTGATGATAAGGTGCTTATTATTTCAAGCGGTACTACTAAATTTAGAATTTTACTTAGAGACTTAATGTATATCGAAGTATCGGGGCATAAATGCATATATCATACTTCAAGCGGAATCATTGAAGGCAGAAATACTTTAAGTTCGCTCTCTAAGCAGCTCGAGATATATGATTTTATGCTCTGCAACAGTTGTTTTCTCATCAATCCTACCTTTATAAAAAATATTAGCGGATATACAGTCAAAGTTGGCGATGATATTTTAGAGATAAGCCGCTCAAAAAAGAAAAATTTCATGATGCAATTCAATAATTGGATAGCAAAAGGCGGAAGTATCTAAAATGGAATTTTCATATTTATTATCCTATATCGGCGGCTCGATAACATTTATAATAGTAACTTTTTGTGGTGAATTTCTTTTCTCCTTAAACTATAAAAGAAAAGATAAATTTGTCTTGAGATATAGCCTTTCTTTACTTATCACATTATCTTTAAGCGTAGCACTTACCATACCCTATTATATTGTCGATGTTATATATAAAGAAATAGTATGGTCAAACATTGTTGTCATCGTCTTATACCTTTCAATGTTTACCTTAATGGTAATAGCCAATAAACTTTGTTACGACGAATCATTTACTTCCTGCCTTTTATCAGGGCTTGCCGGTTACGCCTCCCAGCATATTTTTATGGTACTTATTCAATAATAAACATTGCAACCAATCTTGAAAACACTATATATGGGCTATTTCATTTTTCGGATATCAATCTTGTATTTGTATGTAGCAATTTTCTATGCATGCTTATTCAGCTTGCTATCGCATCGATTGTACTTACGCTTTGTTATTTTCTAGTAGCACGAAAGACCAATAAAATTTCGCCAGTAGGCTTTGTTCAAAAAAATGTATGCTTTATCACAGGCTCTACAATTATGATTGTGCTTATATTTAATGCGTTTTGTGACGTGTTCGCTTCATCTAATATCGCAACCTCTATATTCGGTAAACTGCTACTCGTCGTTTGTTGTATCTTTATTCTAGTATTTTACTATAATATGCTTGAAGCAGGTTCTTATAAAAACGACTTAGATATTGTCAATAATCTCAACCAATCCGAACGCAGGCACTTTGAAAAACTCAAAAAAGACATGGAACTTATAAGTATAAAGTGTCATGACATAAAACATTATATCGCTATGGCAGGAGAAAACGGCGGCGTTAATGTATCCGAATTAAATGAACTCGTAAACATTTACGAATTAACGATCAAAACAGGTAATGAAATAATAGATACACTTATTGCTGACCGTAGCCTATATTGTTCTGCACATAATATCAAACTAACAGTCATAGCCGACGCATCGCAATTAGATTTTATAAGCGCTTCGGATATGTGCTCCCTATTTGGTAATATGCTTGAGAACGCTATCGAAGCCGTTGATAAAGTCAAAGATGAAAGCAAACGTATAATAAATATAAATATCAGACCTGTTGCAGGTCAAGTTTTTTTCTGCATGGAGAATAGTTATGCGGAAAAGCCAAAAATGGATAATGGTATGCCTGTTTCCTCCAAAGGGGACAAGCAACATCACGGTTTTGGAATGAAAAGCATAAAACTGATAGCAGATAAGTACCAAGGCAGCTTTTCCTGCTCTATCGATAACGGTGTATTTAGAATAAACATTTTGTTTCCTTTAAACAAAAAATTGACGACTTAGGACAAAAAATCACGGCTTAGGACATTGATATTTACTGAATGCCCTTTCTCTTTTAATTTATTAGTGTGATAAAAAATCACAAAATAATAATCATTTATGGAGGAAACCCTATGAGAAACTTTAAAAAGTTTGTCCCCGTAACGGCTATGTTTGCACTCGTTGCAACAACGTTAGGGCTTACTGCTTGTGGAAGCGGAAACGAAGGAGGTAATGGCGGTAACAGCTCATGCAAAAAGACACCTTTTATAAAAGATGTCGTTATTTTAAATGCACCTGAAGTCAATTATCTTTATGGCGATACGTTTGATGAAGGCGACTTCTTGCTTCAAGAAATTTATTCAGATGGGGCAACTAAAAACGTAACAAGTGGCTATCAATTTATAAGAAAGCAAGAAAGCGTATTAGTTGACGAAGAAAATTGGGTTTACGAGGATAAAGATGTAGAACTTACTGCACCAATGACAAGAAACGATACCGAAATTTATATCGAATATAAGACTACATGTCAAGGATACGACCTCACCTATAATCTTACTCAACCTTTAAATGTGCAAGATCCAAATTCAGCGGATACTGTTATTTTTACAGTAGGTACTAACGACAAGGTATATTTCTATGGCGATGGTCACGTTGAGTCTTATGGCGTTCAATGGAACAATGAGTATTGGCAATATGGCACAAATAGCGGTAAATGGAGTTGGAATGGCACTGAACTTGTAATAGCTATGAAAAATTATAATTCAAATATCAGTGAAAATCCTGCTGATGAATATCGTGAACTTTACGTAACAAAGAATGCCGATGGCACTTTCACGTTCAAATATGAATGGGCAGCAAGAACTGAAGCTCTTCCAGGCGGAGGATTTAAAACCTATACTTTTGGTGGAACCGTATCCAAGAGCGACGTTAAAAGAAGACTTACTCCTTCTAAAACATATGGCGATCAAAATTTAAAGGGTAAATATTCAAAGCAAACGGATCACGTTAAAGGTTAACTTCGGAGGAAAAGCTAAATGAAGTCATCTAAACTTTTCAGAGGGCTTTCGGCAGTATCCATATTCCTTTTCTTTACAATAAACGGACTTACCGTCGGAATGTTTAATAGTGCGGGCTTTATTAATAAAGCGCTTAACACACCAACTTCAATATATGTAAAAAAGGAAAACGGAACACAAGAAATCCCAACCTACTTTAAGAGTGAATTCTCAAAAGATATAAACAATTTTACCCAAGATGAGTTAAAGGCTAAAAACGAAGCGGCTGAGAAATTTATCGAAAGCGAAGAGGAAGAGAGCGCAGTTCTTTTAAAAAACGATAATAATGCACTTCCTCTTACAGCAGAGGAACAAAAAAAGGTAAGCCTCTTCGGTTATACCACTGTTTCGCCTTACTATCGTTCACATTCAGGCGGTGGCGGTTCTCAAAGAACGGTATCTTTCTTGGAGGCTTTGGAAAGCCGTAATATAAAGTATAACACTACATTGACTGACTTATATAGCGGACTTTCATATGAAAGAAACTATAAATCGGTTGCTGAAGCGCCTCTTTCCGTATATAGTGAATCGGTTAAAAGTTCATTCGCATCGTATAACGGAGCTGCGATAGTAACACTTTCGCGTGAAGCTGGCGAAAACGACGACTTAATTACAAATTATCAAGATAGCGATGGCACCGTTCATTCAATTCTCGCTCTCAACAAAAACGAGAAGGATATGCTTAATCTCGTTAAGGAGTATAAAGAGAATGGCACATTTAAAAAGATTATAGTTCTTCTCAATACTTGTAATACTATGGAAGTCGGATGGCTCGATGAATACAAAGTAGATGCCTGCCTTTGGATTGGAGGCCCTGGAATGAGTACCGGTTTCTATGGTGTGGCGGATTTACTTACTGGCGAGGTTAATCCTTCTGGTAAATTAGTCGATACATATTCTACAAGTTCGCTTTCTGCCCCTGCAATGCAAAATTTCGGCGCGATGAGCACTAATAATCTCGTATATGCGGAAAATATTTACGTAGGATATAAATATTATGAAACCCGTTACGAAGACGTGATTTTGAATAGATATGGAGCAAATTCCACTGTAGGAGTTTACGCTTCAGAAGGCGCTTGGGATTATGCCAAGGAAGTAACCTATCCTTTTGGATACGGACTTTCCTACACTACTTTCACACAAACATTAAAGGGCGTTAAAGACAATGGTGATGGCACCCTCACAGTTACCGTCAACGTAAAGAACACGGGCGAGGTCGCAGGTAAATCGGTTGTTGAAATTTATTCGCAAACACCTTATGGAGATTACGAAAAAGAAAATCTTGTTGAAAAGTCAGCTATACAACTTGCAGGCTTTGAAAAAACAGATAAATTAAACGCAGGCGATGACGTCGACGTAAAAGTTGCCGTTGATAAGTATTTCTTAGCTTCATACGATTATAAGAAGCTTGGCGGATATTATTTAAGTGCTGGTGATTATTATCTCGCTCTTGGTGATAACGCGCATGACGCATTAAACAACGTGCTTGCAGCGAAAAACGCTACTGGTATGGTTGATTTTGATGGTACATCTATTAACGGTGATAAAAACAAAGTATATCATTGGACCGAAAAATTCAATTCCGATCTCTATAAGATAACAAAAGCAGGTGGAACAGTAGAAAATCAACTACAAGCAGCGGATATTAACACTTGGAAGACAAATGAAGTTAAATACCTTACTCGTCAGGATTGGCAAAATACTTACCCAACAAAGCTTTCAATAGAAAGCACTGCTGAAATGCTTGCTGCTTCAGAAGATAAAGAGTATAAAAAGCCTGAAAACGCAATATCTTCAAACGATGTTAAAAACGACCAAAACCTCGGTATTAAAATAGCTGATATGTGGGGTGTTGATATTGACGCCGTTGATTCAAATGGCGAAAATATATGGGATAAATTCATAAGCCAACTCTCCATCGACGAGCTTGTGTCACTTATGTGCGACCAAAACGCTATCAGCGCTATTAAAGATATCGGCTTTTTAGGAGGAACTAACTCAGATGGAATAGATGGTGTAAACGTTAACTGCTACATAAGCCAAAACGTTGCGGCAGCATCGTGGGATAGAACTCTTTTACAAAGACGTGGCGAGTTTATTGGCGAAGATTGTCTATTTAAAAAGGTTCAGTTCCTTTGGGGACCAGGCGCAAACTATCACCGTCATCCATTCTGTGGAAGAAACTTTGAATATTATTCAGAAGATTCTTTAATCGGTTATGAAATGGCTGCAGCTCAGGTAAAGGGCTCAGAAAGCAAAGGCGTTGCCGTAGGTATTAAGCACTTTTTCTCTAATGATCAAGAAACAATGCGTGGAGGCATATTCACTTGGTCTACTGAACAAGCATTTAGAGAAATTTATCTCCGTCCTTTCGAAGGTGCTTTCGTAAAAGGTGGCGCTACTGCAACTATGACTACAAATAGTCGCGTAGGATTACAATACGTAGGTCAATATAAAGAGCTTACAACAAATATATTGCGTAACGAATGGGGTTTCTATGGCATAGTAATTACCGATGCAGGAGGCGGATATACTTCGATTCCTGACTTCCTTGTAAGTGGCGGAAATATGTTCTGCTTCTGTGGAAATGCAGAAGAAGTAAAAAGAGAATTAAGACGTGCGATTTTAAATGGCGACGATGGCAATTTGTTACAGGTACTACAAGAAAACGCAAAGGAAATTCTCTATACCTACGCACATACTAATCTTATGAATGGACTTACTTCCGACTTTGACGTCATTGAGGTTACTCCTTGGTGGCAAACAGCGATGATTGCTGTTAACGTAGTAATAGGTGTAATAACATTAGGTCTATTAGTTTGCTTCGTTCTTTTTACATATGTTTTAAAGAAAAAAAACATTGTGGAAATAAGTGAAGCGAAAAAAATGTGATGGAGGGCAATAAAAATGAAATTTCTTAATTCTTTCAAAAACAAATCTGTTGCTTTCTACCTTTTCCTTGCTTCAAGCGTAGTAGGCTTAGTAGGTACAATAATATATGCAGCTTATAGCGGTTCTGCTTATGGCAAAATTAACGGAGGGTCTGAAGTTGGCAGCCATTTCAATACGTTGATATTCGTATTAATGCTATTAGGTTCGCTTACCTGTGTCTTGCCCCTTGTAAAACCTGAATGGAAGTTTACTCCTATCGTTCCTATAATTTTTTCTTCTGCAGCGTTTGGCTATTATATCAATGATAGACTTGTAATGATAGAAGAACATCTTAATCATATTTATGGGATGATGGAAAGTGGCGGTAATCTAATAACAGTTATAGTCATATTCGTGTTTATGCTTATTACTTCAATAACGCTTATAGTTGCATCGTTTATGAATAACGAAAAGAAGACAAAACGTAATTAATAAGACAAGTTTGTACTGTTAAATATTATATTTTTCTACTCCTTATTGATTATTCCCGCGTGGATCGTAAATGCGATTTGCGCGGGTTTTATAATAAAATTCAAATAGTAAAAGTGATTCTTACTACGCTTACTGCTCGATTTGAAGTACAACATTAATGCAAGCTTGTAATGTTCAAAACTTTCGCTAGATTAAATATTTAATAGCGATTTTGCTAAATTGCTTGATGAAACGTCACCATGTAAGGTGACTTTTTTATGTACATTTATAACTGTTTTTATAAGAAAAAAGCCCGTGCTATGCGTTTTTCATAGGCCATACTGACTTTACCATGAAAGGCATTTAATTGATGTTAAAATTAATTTGCTTAATCAGCCACGAGTTTACGTGAGTTAAAAAGTGATGGAATATTTTATCGTAAAGATTACAAAACTAATCCATCAAAAGTTGAATATGGTCTTACAAAACTAGGTTTAAAACTTAAAATAGTTTTAGATGATTTAGTTAAGTTTCATGAATTATATAAACCACAATTTATCTGCTTGTTCTACAAACGATGCAAACTCATCTTGCTTTTCTAATGAAGGCTTTAAAATATCTAAATCACTAACAAACGCTTTTGAGGCCATTTTAAAGTTGCCATCCCCAATAGCGGTAAACTTTCCATATATCGCTTGCATGTAGTAGTAAACATAATATGGATTATATCCATTCTCTTTAATGTCCCATATTCCAAGCACATTTTGGTTAGTCGTTGTTTCGAATTTTAATAAAGCAACTTTTCCAATTGTTGCACCAACAAGAGCAACTAATACTGTATCTCTTTTAAATAGTTTTGCAGAGGAATTTGCATATCCCTTCTCGGTGATATATTTTCCGTCATTTTCATAAAGAACAGCATTTTGGCACATATTTGATCCAATCCACGAGATTGTTCCATTATCCCAATATTCTTTATTTTGTGTAGATGGGGTACCTCCTGCTCCTAAAGAAAATTGAGTTCCAATTTTGAATGTTGGATATCCTCGTGTATTAGAATCAACATCACCAAACATCTCTATAAATCACGATTTAAAGAGATGTTTCTTAGCAGGAAAGGCTTGCCAAAAAGGAAATGGGCTGATGTTTTGACAATCTACAATGGTCGAGATTATAAGAAAAACGTTTCCAATGAAACTGAGGGCTTTCCTGTTTATGGAAGCGGTGGTTTTATGTATGTTTACGCTGATAGATTTATTTGTGAAGGAACATTAATAATAATTGGCAGGAAAGGAACTATCGATAGACCTATTTTAGTAAAAGGAAAAATATGGAACATAGATACAGCTTTTGGAATAAAAACCGATAGTAAAGTCTTAAATCCTGTATTCTTCTATTACAGGTCTAAATTTTATGACTATAAAGACATGAACAAACAAACCACAAAACCAAGTCTGACAAAATCAGATTTACTTAAGTTAGATATCGAGCTGCCATCAATGAATGAGCAACGCACCTTTGTAGATTTCGTAGAACAAGCAGATAAATTGAAATTTAATTTTTTTATACCATCACCAAATGGTAATTATTCAAAAATACCTTTCGTTTTTTTATAGGGCTATCGTTTTTTTTGTTGATATCTTTCGCTTTTTTTATAGCGACCTTTCGTTTTTTTAAGAAAGCCTAATAAGCAAAAAACCTGGCCCACTATTGCGTTTTTAGTGGAAACCAGGATAAATGATGCCTTTTTTTTAATAAAAAGGCCGTACAAAGTTTAAAAAAGGCACAAAAAAAGGTTTGACCAGCTATTTTAACTGTATCAAACCTATGCTTTCAATATGGAGCAAGCGACGGGAATCGGACCCGCGTGATCAGCTTGGGAAGCTGAAGTTCTACCACTGAACTACGCCTGCAACGCATTATAATTATAAGCTATAAAATGGTTAAAGAATAGAACGATTATCTTTGTATTTGATTATCATTCTTACTTTATAAAGGTATATTTTTCATATAAATATATTAGTAATAGTATGATATTCATAGTCGTTAAGAGGAGTAAGACTATGATAGATATTATCATTTCTGTATTTGGATGGCTTGCTACAGCCATATTAGTGTTTTCTACCATTCCACAAGCTGTTAGAACTTTGAGAACTCAAGAAACAAGTAGTTTATCTTTGTGGATGCTAATACTCGCTTTGACTAGTGGAACATTGTTTGTCATATATGGAACACTAGTTTGTATATATACATCGGTTATAGCTGGGGCTCCGATAGCGGTAGGTAATTTCTTGTATTTAGTTTTCCAGGGAATGACTTTTGGAGTCAAGGTGAAGAATATAATCAAAGGAAAGGACAAGAAATAGTTCTAGGCAAATAGTTTTTTAGTGATTTCCTAATTATGGATATCACTTTTTAAAGGAGTAAATGATGAGAAATTTGTCTAATAATAAAAGATACATGTGATTTCACACATATATTACTCCATTAATATGAAATTTGATGCAAATCCACTTATCAAGTCTGCTATAGCAAATCCTAAAGGCAATACTGGTAAGGCTAAAGAAAAATTAACATTTATCGACGAATACTTGATAAATGAATGAATGCTATCATCGTTAGGAAATTTCATTCTTCTATAGTCTGATATTTTTATTGTAATTTTAAAGCTAGTATAGCAATATGAGATGAAGAGAATCATTAAGGGCATAAAAGAAAAGCCGATAGGCTTTTCTATGAATTTATTCATATTTGAACAAATAACAAAAAGTAAAACTGCTGAAATAATTGGGAAAATAGAGCAAAGCATTGTTCTAATTTCAAAACTAGAATAAAACTTATCTTTATCATCTATATACTTATAATAGATGTTCTTATTGTTTAAGAGTATAACAATTGAATAGATGAGATTGAGCATTCCTAAAAGCCATAAAATAATGTGATTGATCATGTTTTCAACCCTTTGCTAAGCTAAAATAAAATATAAGATTTCATTAATCAAAGACCCTAAAAAGAAGAATGAAAAAGCAGAATATAGTATTAAATTAAAGTCTAGAGTAGTTCTTATTGAAAGATTATCGACACATATAAGTGTATTATCGTTTCTAGTTAAAACTTTATTGAAGTAAAATACGATTAGGATAGGACAAACTAGAATAAGAATGACTTGAACTAATGATAAAGATGGGTTTGACTCGAAAAAATCTTTGCTTTCTGACTTGTAGTAGAAGAAAAAAAGAAGAATTGAAGTAATTATTGAAAAGATATTTAAAACTAATATGCAAATATTAGTCTTTTTTTTTAAAAAGCATCTTCAATCTTATTAATCCTAATGGTTTTGTTGAATAATAAAATAAATGCAATAAAAAATAAAATTAGAATTGATGATATACATATAATTCCTATGTGATACCACATTATCAATAGCCTCCATAATCGTACATATCATAACTGCTCCAGAAGAATCCTATCTCTACTTTGACTCCGTAATGACAGCCCCTTCCGCCGAGTTAGTGCCTACGCCTGTCTTCAGAAGTGTCTCTAAGCAAGACAAAATGAAACAATATTCAAAAGAACACTGTCTACTTTTCATTGACTAGTGCAAACAGGAAAAAGAGAAAAGATAAGAAAATGGCTAAACAATTCTATTTTGTTGCAATAACTATGTCATCTAACAATAGAATTTTGCAAACCTTATTTAATCCTATAATAGTTTTTGAAAGTCCCATTATGGTTGGTGTCAGCACTTTCTATAAACATCTTGAATAAATATTCGTTAGAAATTGTATCGAATTCATAGCGAATATCAAAACTCCAAACTGATCCTTTTACAAAATAGCCATTATCTAAATCAGTGTTTCTTACATAATAGAAATCATAAAGATCGCTTGGGTTATCGCTATAATATTCAGATATTGAATGTTTTTGTTCTATAACATACCAGGTTTCATTTGTCTCCATGCCTAGTTTTTCGATTCTTGGTTTTCCAAACTTGCCATCATAATTGGTTTTGAAATATGAGAAATATGTCTCGGCATTCAATTCAAATGTATCTTTATCGGGGCAAGGTTGCGAAAATGAATAACCATTATTAAACCAGGCGATATCTGAACTTATTTCTCCAGTTAAACCTGTTGGGGCAGTTAATCCCCCTAGCCCTACTTTAGATAGTTCTTCATCGGTAAACCATTTAGTAGAATCATGTTGGCTTGTTATCTCTTCTTCATTGTCGCCACAGCTAACTAAGCCAAAACAAGTGACACCCAAAGTTACGGCACAGGCAATTATTGATAGTATCTTTTTGAACATGTTATTAATAGCCTCCAATCCTATTATTAAATATTTTACTAGAGGTTATTTACCAAAACAATTACTTAAATTAAATATTGTAGGCATCGAGCGATTATCTGACAGTTCTTTTGCGATTCATCTTCTAATTCATTTATGGCTTCTTCTAAATTATTTTTTTTGCAGCCGAATTTTTAAGTTTATTTAAAGTTTTAGCAAAACCATTAAATTGAGGAAAAGTTTTCTCATTCACGCCAGCGCCAAATAAAAAAACCTTGGTTTGCACAGGTGACCTGATAAATCTCTTACTTATCGGCTTTTTTAGCAAAGACCTCACGAAATCTGATCACTTTATGTGTCAAAATTGCCATTTGAAGGAACTTTTTCACCTTGTCATCCATTGGAATTCCATGATTTGTATAGATAAACCAAAACAGATTCAGCCAGTCCTGAAGATCATCCCTGTTATATGCTGGATGTTCTCTCATGAACCGCTTCAGGTTTCGATGGACTGCGTTTATTGGCTCCATCGGGTTGTCATCGTCTGAAAGGTTTTGCGTCTCCTTTGTCGTGTGCACTTCTTCGGTCAACCCGAAAGCCTCAGTCAGAATCCTATGACTGTTCTCTCCGTCATGGATAAGCACGGAGCCGTTTTTCATGTGTCCTTCGAATGCCTTAAGAATTCTTGCTCGTGACGGCTTTGCCCTCCCGCAGACCGCAAGGAAGACGTTGACTTCGTCCGTTGCAGTCACGACACAGATTTTGTTCCGGGAAAGCCCTCTGTAATGTTTCCCGTCGTGCTTCTTCGTCTGATCTTTTGGCATGACCGAGAAATACGTCTCATCCAGATAGATCCTACCTGACAGAACGATATTCTTCTGGCAGTCCGAAAGAATGGCAAAGACCTTGGAAATCCAGTATTTCCCCGTCGTTTTCGCGTTTCTGTTGTCTCTGGCTGAACTGTAAAGGGAATGGAACTCGAAAAGGTGAATCATGTATTCATTCGATCCATTCGGATACGGGAATCTTGTGTGCATCAAACACAGTTCCAGTAAGCGGAGAGAACACTCTTCCGCAGTCAAGGCAACGATATCTTCTTGTTCCATTGCTGTAGTAGCCTGATTTCTTGAAATGTGTTCCTCCGCAGTGAGGACAGCATTCAATCGAAAGGTTGTTGACAAGGCTAAGCTCAGCCGGAGAAGGTCTTCTGTGCTTGGCAACGTACCATTCGTATTTCGTATCATCTAAAAGGAGTCAAAATTCAAAAGACTAGCTCTTGAAAAGCTTTTGTTATTGTTATCGGTTTTCATATGTGGTGGTTCGGAATTCGGTGGGTCAACAAGACGGAACCACCACAGTTCTTAGCATCTTGTTGACTCACCGAATTGCCTAATTGTTAGGTCATTGCTGACCAAGGGTAATTATATCACAAGACACCATTTGCCAGGTCATCTGTGAAAACCAAGTTTTTTTGTAAAAATCAAATGGGAAATTATTGTTGGGGCTTTCAACATTTTCAAAAGCTAAACAACATTCCCTCATATTTCGCGACGCGTATTCGCTAAGATGCTTTTTGCCGTTAGAAACATCAATATATTTCCTATCGTTTATAACAAAAAAGCCGTCAATAAATAGCATTTTTTCCAAGGGTTCTTTTAACTTGGCGTTGGTTAAGGTTGCGTAAAAAGAATTTGAAATCCCGCCAGCGAAAGTTTGTGTATCCTTTATATTTTCTGCTGTTCTGACGTAATCCTGTGCCTTTTCGGTTTTGATTTGAGTGTTTGTATCTCTTCTATTTGTTCAATCAAAGAAAGAACATCATCACTATGGTTTTTCTTGTTCCAAGTATTGACAACATATTTCAAATCAATCAAAAAGGCATAAACGATTTCATAATCATCAATACCTTCTCTATAATTAGTTTCAGAATATCCTATATACTCTATTCTTTTGCTCAAATTCGAAGGATTTCTTGTTGCTTCCATATCGTATGGAAGTATAAAAGCGTTTCGGATCTTTTGAATGTCTTTCCCGAGTTTGCGAGTTTTTATAAAATCGCCATATGTAATTTGCTTTTGAATTGACGACGTCTCCGGCAAATCTTTTTTATCAAACGTATGTCCAAACCTGTAAAATTTAGAATCTAATACATAGGCCGTACCATCATGAACCAAAATGGTATCTGGCCTTAAATCACTGCTTGGAAACGAAACATCGGGATTGCTTTTAAAATGCCAATTAGCGCTAGGGTTAAATTTTGAAGCATCTCTATTTCCAAAAATGGAATTTATCATTCTTTCAAAGATATAAGAATACGAATCCACACCATAGACCAATTCGTTTGCGTTTTGTTCTTCACTCAGGCCTTCAACAATGGAGAGCATATGCTCTAGTCTTTCTTTTTTCTCATCATCAAAAGTTTGGTTTAGTTCTCTGCTTAAAGCATCGATATATAGATTTTTTACCGAGCCATAAAACGGCTTTATTTGAATAAAGGACGTACTGTTTATCCTAAACAGCCACCCCAACATATCCAAATTTTTCTTTACACAATATCTATGAATCTCGGCAATTAAATTATCAAGATTATTTTTTACCGAAACAACAATGTCGGAATATACGACATTCCCCTTTGAAATAATTGGCTGCCCATTTATCGTTCTTTTCCAGTCAACTTTTCCTCTTTGGTTTTTCTTCAAAACTTTCTCGCGATTAACATAGAAGCCATTTTTTAAATAGTCTTTTATTATCCATAAGTAAGAAAGCAAAGGAATGGCTTCGTTATTGGAGAATGAGGATTCTACTTTAAATCTTGCGTCAGAATGTGTTTTGGCAATCGATATGGTTTGCAAAATTGCCAAAACGTCATTCCTTGATTTTTCAAGCGATGAATCATCGAAATGATAGGTCTCCGGATAATAAAAATCTATTTTGTTGCTTTTGATTTTTATTCCAACAAAAGAATCATCGATTTTATTTGTGACTTTGTGGTAACTGATATCGACATCAGCCTGATTTTTATTGTTTTTTAATGATGCCATCATTAAATACATCAATTCCTTTTTCTTTATACTTTTCTATCAACTCATCAAGAGATTTAATATCTTCGCCAAACCATTTATCTCTTTGGAACTTAGCAATGTCATCCCATAGGTATTCGAATATCTTATATGCGAAGGCATCTTCAGCTTTTTCATCACTTTGATCATTCATAGAATCTCTCATACCAAACGAATCAACGAAATAAACCCCGATTTGCTTGTCTTCATTATTTAAACCATCAGAATTAGATAAAATTTGCTCGTTAATGTCATTAACCAATTCTTCCCAAGTAATGTTTGCTCCAGGGATGAACTTTCTTCTAAACGGATGATCCTCGCTGAATTTATTTATTATTTTTTTAAATTCCCATCTTCTTTTAAAAGCGGTATCTAGGGTGAATACATTTTGGTCACAAGTATTCATAGTGGCAAAAATAGATAAATTCCCTGGCAATTTGACGGAATCAAAAGAATATCTACCAGCAAATTGATCATTCAAATAATTGATAATATTAACATTTAATATCTCATATTCACTGATGCCATTCTTTCTATCCAACAATTGAGAAATATCGCCAAAAATACTAGCAGCACTTCCTCTATTAAGTTCTTCAATAATTAAAGCGACCTTTTCGTTTGGACATTCTATAGCTTTTTCCAAAGCAAGAGTGAATGGCCCTGGATGAAAATCGTATGTAACATTCTTTTTTTCGTCTACAACAGGCAAAATTTGTCCTACAAAATCAGTGTTTGTGTAGTCCTGAAAAAATGTTGTTCTTATTCGGTTTTCAGGCTTATAACCATTTAGCAACACGTGTTCAACGTAATACGATTTGCCACAGCCTGGAGTACCATAAACAATCAAATTTTTCCCATCTTTTATATTAGAAGAATCAAAATCGAATTTTTTGCATTCGATTTTCTCAACGTCGCCATTCCATAAAACTGACGGAGACAATTTCATTCCGCTTTTGAGATAATCGCTTAAGCCATAAGCTGAAAACTTCGAATCTCTTAAAACATCATCAACAGTGAATTTTTTTGAATTTGCGTTTAATAACGGGGCAAATTTAATGCCAAACACTTGAGCACTTTCTTGCTTGGAATAATGATCATTCGAAGTCAAATAGTCCATTTCGTCGTTAAAGATTTTCACTATACTTTTAAGATCAACTTTGCTGTTGTTTGCTCTCATAATTTCCTCCCTCCAATTTTCAATGACAGAGATTTTAATTAAATACTCTTCTCTTTCTTTTATAATGCTGGCTTTGGTAATTAAACCAACAAAAGTATTTCTAAAATCATCACCATTCCTAAGTGCGCTTAATCCAAAAACCGGTTCGTTATCGGCTTTGCCCTTTTTATCGTTGAGAATTCGTACATAGCGATCTTTGTTAGCGTAATCATAGCTGAGCACCACTGAAATATTATTACTTTCATCAATCCGAAACTTCCAATCCTTAGGTATGCCTAGTCGAAGATCTCCTTATACGGCTTCA
>ENA-ORNF01000325-ORNF01000325.1-human-gut-metagenome-genome-assembly--contig:-NODE-325-length-49665-cov-6.890667_pt1 | contig 49665 bp, 42 predicted proteins | sample MGYA00242110_ERZ509012 | MGnify/ENA primary metagenome ERZ509012 (study PRJEB26280, sample SAMEA2338714) | human gut metagenome | biome: human gut; feature: human-associated habitat; material: faeces... | reverse complement strand
ACCATTTCTGTTTCTGCCGCTTCACTTTGTAAGGTTTCTGTCTCTGCTTTTGCTCTGGTTTCTTTTCCACAACCTGCTGACAGCGCAAGCGCTGTCAGCAAAAGGACTGTTAATATGTATTTTTTTCTCATAAAAATTCCCCCATCGTATTGATATTATTTTACTGTTACCCTGCATATCTTTGTTATTCCATTTGCCGTTGCCATAATATTCACTGTTCCTGCCTTTACACCCCTAACAACACCGTTTGAGACTGTCGCAACAGATGTATTACCAGACCTCCATGTCACTGTTGCGGCAGGTGTCGCAGTTGCCCGCAATGTAAGTGTTTTTCCCCTTGCTACGGTCGCCGTCTCACTTGAAATCGTCAGCGTACAATTTTTGATTGTCACAACACATCCCGCGGACAATCCATTTGCGCTTGCCACAATTGCAACTGTTCCTGCCGCTTTTGCTGTTACAAGCCCATTACTGTTTACCGTTGCGCGGCTTTCATTGGCAGATGTCCACTTTATGGTAGTGCTTGGCGCTGTCTGCGCTGTCAACTGTAACGTCTGCCCCTTATATAGTGCTGCCGTCGACTGACTGATTTTTATCGTCGGTTTTTTGACAGTAACTGTACAAGTTCGGGAGATTCCATGCGCAGATGCCGTAATATCCACCTTTCCGGCTGCAATTCCTTTTACCTCTCCACTGCTGCTCACCGTTGCAATCGCTGTATTACTGGATTTCCAGGAAACTGTTGTACTCGGTGTTACAGTCGCCGTAACCGTACCTGTCTTCCCCGTATAGAGTTCCATTGTTTCTTTATTCAGGCTAAGTGTCGGCTTTTTGACTGTTACTTTACATTCCTTGGTAAGTCCATTTGCAGTCGCACGAATAATTGCCTTTCCTTCTTTCACTCCAGTCACTTGCCCATTTTTGCTTACCTTGGCAATTGCTGTGTTACTGGATTTCCATATTACAGTCTCCGCTGGTTTTGCTGTTGCTGTCAGTGTTTCCGATTTTACAGTATAAACCGTAAGTTCTGTCTTACTAATTTCAAGCGATGGGTTTTTTACCGTTATTTTACACTTCCTGGTAATCCCGTTAGCCTTTGCTGTAATCGTGGCAGTTCCCGCCTTGACACCTGTTACCGTTCCCTTTTCCACTGTTGCCACAGAGGTATCGCTGGATTTCCACGTAACCTTTGCCGTTGGCTCCGTTAATGCTTCCAATCTGCATGTTTTTCCTATGTATACGGTTGCCGTCTCTTTATTTAACGTCAGTTTCTTTTCCTTTACTGTTACCTCACAGCTTCTTTTGAACCCCTTCCACGTTGCCGTAATTGTGGCAGTCCCCGCTTTAACCGCTGTTACAAGTCCGCTTCCATCTACAGTTGCTACCGACGTATTACTTGATTTCCAGGCAGCCTTCTGATTAGTCGTCACCTGTTTACTGTCTCCCTTATAAAGATTAAACTTTGAAGAGCTGATAGTAAATGGAACGCATTTATTACAATAATCACCGTCAATCGGAACCGCACAATTGTGCGTATAAGAAATAACCTTAGAATCTCCACTGGTTTTATTTGTATTATAGTAATATACTGAGTACTTTTCTTTATCCAGCTTATTCTTGTACTCTTCAAATGTATATTTTTTCTCACAGGTCATATACACATCCCCGGTTGTCGCCTCATAAGTAATTACCCTGCTAATCTCCTTGTTTGCATCATGTTCAACTCCCACTACAAGAATTACATGGTTTGATTTTCCTGAAACTCCTACTCGCAGGAGAATATCACCCACCTGAACCTTTTTAGGACTATTTCTTGTAACAGATATGCCTTGTAGTTTGCCTGTACTATATTGTTCCCCTAAGCCCCATGCGTAAGAAACAAAACAACTACAGTCACAGGAGTAGTAAGGACATTCTATATATTCGTCTGTACCATCCGCTCTTTTAAACCTTCCCACTCCACGCTCGGTATATAATTTGCTATTCGGATTTTTTGTCGCATCCAAAAACTCTTCCAGTTTTGCGCTAAATGGTACATTTACACCTGTCACCGAACACTGACCATACAAAAGTCCCTTTATTTTCTTTCCTGCCGGAAACGTTTTCGCATTATTAAAGGATTGTATGTCACGTAACGGTGTCCACTCAATTTCCATCATCTGACGTGCCCGCTTCACGATATTCTTCTGATTTGAGGTCAGTGTTTCTCCATTTGAAGCAGCCTTCAAATCATCTACCGTTGCTTCTGCACCATACTTACTAGGTAGATTCTCGTCACCACCGCCCTCATTTGTGCGAAGCAGTTCAAACAGCTTTTCTATTTCTATCTCCAGCCCCAAATCTGCTGATGTGTACGCCTTTACCTCGTCCGCTTCCGGTGCCTCCGTTTCACCAGCGCTGTATATGGCTGCCACATCGTACTGCGGAATCTCTTCCAGGCAATAGTAGCTGTAGTCTCCATTAACAAAGCATGATACATACAGACGGTCTAATTCCTCAATATCGAAATATTCACACTGTTCTGCTAATAAAACTTGATTCAGATAAACCGAATAGCCCTCACCATTTCGTACACTGTATACATACCCGTATTCTGTTGGTGCAAACAGTTCAAGCCCCGAGATTTCCCATTCTGTCGCCTCTTCCAGAGTGTCTGAATCAAGACGAAATATTGTGTCTCCGGATGAATAGAGAAATTCTCCATCATTGATAAGATATAATTGTCCAATCTTTTGGTTTTCCCAAACTTTTTTAATAGTTCTCTCAAGTGTTTTCAGATTGGTCTGAATCAGCCTGGTCTCTCCATTCTCAAAAACCGTGTAGTACAAATATCCATTCCAGTAATTAAGATTTTCTGCACAGTCATCAAGCAGCTTGACTTCTACACACTTTTCACCGGAATCATCCAGATAAAATAATCCTTTGTCATTACCATAATATCGGATGCCATCTACCAGAATATCTCTACCATACAAGATATCTGTAATTTCATTGCCGCAATACCAGATTTCCGCCGATTCTTCCGTCGGCTCTTCTGTTGCTTCTTCCGTCGGCTCTTCCGTCTCCTTCTCCGTTGCTTCTTCCGTCGGCTCCTCTGTTTCCTTTTCCGTTGGCTCTTCCGTTGCATTCTCCGTCTCTTCGACTTCTTCTGTTTCTTCCGTCAGCTCCTCTGTTTCCTCTTCTGTTGCTTCTTCCGTCGGCTCTTCCGTCTCCTCTTCCGTTACTTCCTCTGTTACCTCCTCACTTGTTTCCACTGTTACTTCTTCCGTGCTCTCCTCTGTCTCCGGCTGCGGTAATTCTGTTCCCTCAGAACCCATTACATTTCCGGCATTTCCAGCCAGAAGCATTGTTGCCAATACAATAGCCACCGCTCTTTTTTTCCATTTTCTGTAGTGCATAATACCTCCCCGTTTCTCCTAAAAATGTATTTTGTTCCACAGAAATCGTATCACTTACTTTTGACGTAGACAAGAGACAGAATTGTCCAGAAATTTTTACTCCGCCAATATCTCACCCTCCCACTCATGCTTTTTCTTCTTATATAATGTCCTACTGTAGGTATCCCCAAGCCACTCACTCAATGCGATGCACATCTCTAGTGTTTCCCTGCGGCTTTTTTCACTCTGCTGACAGGTTCTGCCAGTTTCCCGCTCCTGCTGTTGCTCTCTGTTCCAAAGTGCATACAATGCCTCTGCGACGCCATCTAACCGCCTCTGAGTCAGGCTTTCTCTCATCATCTTCCTGTTTATGGCATCCGCTTCGGCAAAACGGTTTTGTTTTGCAAGCTCTTCTGCTACCGCGCTCATCACAGACTGATAGGTGCCGATGCAGCGTGGGATTTCGCCTCTTTCCTCGTATTCCTGGTATGTCTCCCACAGCATCTTTAGATGGTGGTTCCGCTCCTCGCCCTCTAACACCTCTGCGAGATTCTGTACACAGTTTAACTCCGCAGAAGCCATGTACCGCTTTCCTTCTCTGAAAATAGTTTCGTAGGGAAGCGTGTAAGAAAGCGCCTGTTTTTGCCTCTTTATATACTCCTGCACATCAATTTTTTCATCACCGAAAAGAATCCTGCTCTCCGCCAGCTCCAGATATTGCCGGTTGTACGGATTTTCCAGTGAAATCCTGCTTTTTATCTTCTGAATGAGACCATATGCCTTTTCCCACCTGTGCTGTCTGATACATGCTTCCGTCTGTTCTGCCCAGACAAGCACCTCCCGTTCATGCGTCACCACGTCTGCCCGCTCAAAATCGCAGGAAACACCAAGCCTTTTCATCAACGCTCCAAGGGATGCAGACTGCATATTCGCCCTCCGGTTTTCTGTCCGGCAGAGCGATTTGACTGAACAGATTCCGTCACACAATTGATTTTGAGTAAGTCCAAGCATTTCTCTGCGATTTTTGAGTACATCTCCGATAAAGGAAACCTGCATCTGACGGTACAGATAGGTACTGTCTGTCATTTCCCTGGAAACGTCGCACAAATCGTATAATTTTTCAAAAATACGAACCCATCTGCGGTTTCCGGTGCGAAGCTGCATCCATTTTGCCGCCTCATTCTTCTTTCCAAGCTTTCGCCAGAATGCGGCGGTATTCGCTAGGATGCGGTCCTTTATCTTCAATAATTCCCATAGATAATAAGTTTTCCCTGTCCGTTTTAAAAGTCTTACCGCTTCATTGCAGACGTCAAGATATCCGCTGTTATCCTCCCCTGCGCGTAAAAATCCCTGCAAAAACTCCTGCCGGAGATAATAATAGACCGCCTTCGGATAAATCCTGGCTTTTTCCTTATCATCCATATTTGAATTATCTATGTAGTTTATTATGTTCCGATAACATCCACAGACGGTATCCGCACAGTGATACCGTTTGTACTCAAGCATCAGACTTAACTCCTGAATGGAAAGGCACATCTTCTGGATTTCACCGCAGTCTGCCGCCGGCACAGTGAGTTTTAATGCCTGTCCGTACACCTCACCGAGTTCTTCTTCATGCGGCAAAAATGCCCCCACGCAGCACGCATCTGCCCGCTGGCGCTTCATAATCCGTGCCTGTACCGTGAGAATGAACTGCATCCTGAGCCTGTCATTTTCGCAGACACACGCACTGTAATCCTCTAACAGCCGCTTTGCATCCCCTGTGTCCCCTGTTTCCAGTCGCTTTAAAATATGCTTCTGATATTCCCATTCCTCATATTCCGATGCACTGAGCATATTTTCATAGCGTTCTGTGTTCGTTCCCAACCGTCCCAAAAGTCTGTCCCGCAGCATTTTTTCTGCCGGACGCTCCCCTTTTTCAATCCTCGCAAGATGGCTGGCTTCGCAAAGTCCCTCTGCCAGCCGGTCTAACGTGACTCTCTTCTCCTCCCTCTGCCGGATTAAAAACCCGCAAAAACTCTTTTCCGACAAAAGAAAGTCTTCATAACTCTCCTTTTTCCCCATAGACTTCCCCCAGACAATCTTTCTACTTTCATTCTGTCATCTGTTTTTATTCTGACACTATGATTGTCTGATTACAAGCCTTTTCTACCAATATAATTCTTAAGTTTTTCTGTAGTTCCTCTAACCAAGAAGCTCCATTAATTCTTCCTTCGTAAAGGTTACAGAATCCATGCCTTCGCCTTCTAAAATCTGCTTTGCAAGCTCTTTTTTCCGCTCCTGGATGGCAATAATCTTCTCCTCGATGCTGTCCTCTGCGACTAACTTGTATACCGTAACGACATTCTTCTGTCCGATACGGTGTGCACGGTCGGTCGCCTGGTTCTGAACAGCGACATTCCACCATGGGTCATAGTGGATGACAATGTCCGCCGCTGTAAGGTTTAAGCCGGTTCCGCCTGCCTTTAAGGAGATACAGAATACCGGAACCTCATCCTCGTTAAAGCTCTCAACCATCTGCATACGTTTTTCCTTGTTGACGGAGCCGGTGAGCATATAGTAAGGGATACCGGCTTCGCGCAGACGCTCTGCGAGACGGTCCAACATGGAGGTAAACTGGGAAAATAACAGCACCTTGTGCCCGCCGTTGACTGCATTTTCAATCAACTGGATGCACATATCCGTCTTGGCAGAGCTTCCCTGATAGCTGTCTAACAACAGTGACGGGTCACAGCAGAGCTGGCGCAGTCTCGTAAGTTCCGCAAGAATCTGAATCTTATCCTTTTTAAACTCCTGCTCTGTCTTGCCGTCAAGCATCTGTCTCATGCGAAGCACATGCGCATCGTAGAGTTCTCTCTGCTCGCCTTCCATTCTGGCAAATACATTTTCTTCAAGCTTCTCCGGCAAATCGGTCAGCACGTCGCCTTTGAGACGGCGCAGGATAAACGGACGAATCATCTTTTGCAGACGCTCCATCTTGTTTTCATCCTGATTCATTGCAATCGGTATCTCAATCTCTTCCCGGAATTTCTGATAGGTGTATAAAAATCCCGGCATCAGGTAGTCAAAAATACTCCATAGCTCGCTGAGCCTGTTCTCAATCGGCGTTCCGGTCAGCGCTAACTTAAATGCGGCTGTGATTTTCTTTACGCCCTTTGCCGCCTGGGTTCCCGGATTTTTGATATACTGCGCTTCATCGATGACCTGAATGGCAAATACCTGCTCCTTGTATACATCCGCATCACGCTTTAACAAATCATAGGAGGTGATGATAACCTGCCCTTCCTTAGTGTTTAAAATCATTTCCCTGCGCTCTGCGGCAAGTCCGGTAATGACCACAACCGAAAGCTCCGGTGCAAACCGTGCAATCTCCTTCTGCCAGTTGTAGACTAAAGATGCCGGACACACAATTATGGAACGTCTCTTTTCTTTCAAGCCGTTCTCATACTCCTGCTGCTCTGCCACTAAAAGGCTGATGACCTGCAGGGTCTTTCCAAGTCCCATGTCATCCGCAAGAATTCCGCCAAAGCCGTTTTCCCGCAGGGTCTTTAACCACAGAAATCCGGTCTTCTGATAGCCGCGCATGATATCCTTTAAGGATTCCGGCACCTCGAAATCGCTGTCCTCAATCGTCTTCATGTTGCGGACAATCGCCTTGAACTCTTTATTTTTCTCCACAGAGAGCAATTTGTTGCTATGAAGTGCCGCGTCAAGATACATCGCGCGGTATTTTGGTACAATTACATTGTCTTTTTTCAACTCTTTTTCGGTCAGATGCAAATCTTCCCGAATCTCTGCAAGCGTTCCGATTCCGTCTTCCTGAATGTCTAAAAAATCTCCGTTTTTCAGACGGATGTATTTCTTCTTGCGGTCATAACGCGACAGCAGATACGCAAGCTCCTCCGCAGACATTTCCGGGGAACGTATCTCAAGCTGCAACAAATCACTCTTTAACGAGACGCCCACCGTCACTGCCGGTGCCGCAACAACCTTAAGTCCCCGGAAATTTTCCGTGGAATAGATGCTCATATATTCAGACAGTCTGGCGAGTCCTCCCGTCAAAAGCTGATGCAGCATATCGTCATTGTGCTCGAGTACCAGGATATGAAGCGTCTCATTATATTCGTTAAAATATGGCTGCACAAGGCTTCTGATACGGGCTTCTTCCTGCACATCCCGCACCTCACCGGGCTGAATCTTCTCCATGACATTGCACTTGGTATCTCCGTAAACCGCCATCAGCTTGGCGCCTATGCGGTCGCCGTCCTGTCTGTCCAAAAACAGCTCAAATTCCGGCTTCGGCGGCACATAAAGGCTCTCGTCAAACCCGTCTTCCTCAAGGTCAAAGTATTCCCGGAGCAGCGGCAGCAAATCCCTGCAGAATACCGGAAGTTCCTCCGCCGCAAGATAAGCGCCCGCTTCTCCCTGCCGTTTCAGGTAAACAAAAATTTCGCCAACCCTCTGCTTGAAGTATTCTTCGCTGCGGTAAATGTTCTCCGAGCTACCGTAGAAATAATAATAGCTGTTTCCCGTTATCATCTCTAATGTCTCGGTTTTTAAGAACGCACCGCTGCTGCCCCCTTTTAAAAACAACTTCGGACGGTACGTATTTTCTGCTATCCGGTAATTTCCCTCCGGCAGATAACCCGCTTCCATGGAAAATTCATCGTTTCCCATCGCTGCAAAAAAGCGGTCGATTCCCACCGCGTCAAGCTCCATCGCGCGCTCATAGCTTCCGCTGAACACATAGTAGGCATGCGGCTGGGTCTGACGGCGTCTGTCCTCCTCCTGCATCTGTAGAAAACGAATAATTTCCTTCGTGCGCTCAGTGAACGCATCAATGTGATGGTAGAATTCTAACTTCTTTCCATAGCGCACCTTCTCATTCTCACGCAGGGACTGTAAAAAAGCGGAAATGTTTTTGAGTACATATTTCTGCTCCGCCCCGATTTTAAATTCTACCTGGGCAAATCCATAGTTTAATTTCAAAAAAGGTGTAAGCTCCACTTTTCCGTAGATTTCCTCCGGAACAAAGTATGCCGCTCCTGCGCGAAGGGAATACTGCGCTAAAAGGCGCTTTAATCCAAGCTCCGTCTTCATCGGGCGAAATGAGCCTGTCTGCTCCGTTTCCTGCGTCTCCTCTGCATTGTCTCCGTGCTTTGCCTTAAGGATTTCACCGGGCTGCCGTCTGCCTACATATGCAAGAAGCAGTGCTACACAATGCTTGCACATTCCCTCATAATTGTTAAATGCTTCACATTCACAATTGCAGTTTGCCACATCTGCATACTCCTCGTCCACGGTAGCGCTCACCTGGTAGCTGCTCTTTGTATTTCCTCTGACACGGGCAGAAATATCCGCCATCGGCATTCCGTCCACCGCATAAATTTCGTACCGAAAGTCCCGCACTCCCTGTGTTTCGTATATTTCTTTTCCCCTGCGGTACGTGGCAGGATAGGATTCTTCTTTAATATCAGATATGGAAAACATGTTACCGGCTCCTTCTCGTCTAGTATCTTTCCATTCTATCACATTTTTCTCTCTTGGAAAAGAAAAAAGAATGTGCTTTTCACACATTCTTTTCTATCAAGTTATGGCACGTTAAAACAGCACGGTAATCTTTGTTCCGATGTCCTCTTCACTCTCAAGGGTAATCTTTGCATTGTGCTGTGCCACAATATGTTTCACGATTGCAAGCCCAAGCCCTGTTCCGCCGGTCTGCTTGGAGCGGCTTTTATCCACTCTGTAAAACCGTTCAAATACGCGCTCCTGCTGTTCTTTTGGGATTCCAATTCCGGTATCTTCCACCACAAGCATTGGTCTTCCGTCCTCCTCAGTTGTCGTGACCGTGACACTGCCGCCCCGTTTGTTGTAGCGCACCGCATTGCTGCAAAGATTGTATACAAGCTCTTCCAAAAGCGTCTTGCTTCCGCTTAACATCACGCTTTCGCCCTTCACTTCGACGGAAACCTCATTTTTTTCTGCGGTTACCTGCAACATGGACGCTGCATTCTGCGCGAGTTCATATAAATCCACCGTCTCAAATTCCAGTTTTAAATGGTCGTTGTCTAACTCGGAGAGCTGGATAATATCATTAATCAGTGTCTGCAAGCGCTCTGCGTTGCTGTGGATTTCATCTGCAAAGTGTCTGGTGTCCGCCTCATCCGTCATCCCACTTGAGATTAACTCTGCATAGCCCGAAATTGCCGTGAGCGGTGTCTTGAGCTCATGGGATACATTTGCCGTAAACTCCTGCCGCATTTTTGCATGGTCTAAGATATCCATATGCTGCTGCTTGATTGTTGCCACAAATGGCCGCATTTCCTCATACACGGATTCCTCCTCTACCATCGTCAGATTGTCCGCCAGCCGCTCCACCGGGGTCATCAGGCGTCTGGTCAGTCTTCGTGAGAACACCGCACATATGACAAAAATGATTCCGCCGATTGCAATCGTTGTAAATATGATATTGTAGAGAAGATGATAAATGCCCGCGCTTTCCTTTGCAATTCGAAGCACACTCCCATCCGTAAGCAGTGCCGCATAATAAAAGGTGTGTTTCGAGGATGTTGCCGACTTACGGATGTCTCTTCCTTCCCCTGTCTTAAATGCTTCCGAAACTTCCGGACGGTTTTTGTGATTCTCCATTGTCACCGCATCTTCCATGCTGTCATACCAGACACTTCCGTCCTGTGCAATCCAGGTGATGCGAAGACCATCCTTTTCAAGATTGCCCAAAACACCGGCATCCTTTTCTTCTGACACCCCGGGCAATTTGGTAAGCTCCTGCATTGACACGACATCTGTCATTGCTCTCAAATCATCAAAAATCTGCTGTTTTAAGATTCGATAGGATAATAAAATAGAACAAACGGCAGTCGCCACAATAGCGATTGCCGCAATCAGTAAAAACTGTGCATTGATTTTCTTTTTCATGATGCCACCTGCTCTTCAATCATATAACCGACGTTGCGGACGGTCTTTATGTAGTGTCCCGCATCTCCAAGCTTCTGGCGCAGGGTTTTGATGTGCATATCCACGGTCCGGCTTTCGCCCTCGTACTCAAAGCCCCATACCTGGTTCATCAGTTTATCTCTCGAAAGGACAATTCCTCTGTTGATGATAAGATATTTTAACAGTTCGAATTCCTTAAATGTGAGTTCGCACGGTTTTCCGCCGACTAAAACCGCATGTCTGTCATTATCAATATAGATATCCCCAAGCATGAGCTGTGCCTCGTCCTGTACCGGATTGGAACGTCTGAGCAGTGCCTTCACTCTTGAAACTAATTCCATCACACCAAATGGTTTGCTGATATAATCATCGGCTCCCAAATCAAGCCCTTTTACCTTATCTAACTCGCTGGTTTTTGCGGTCACCATAATAATCGGAACCCGGGATGTCTCTGCTGTGCCCCGGATTTTGGCAAGAATGTCTAATCCACTCTCTCCCGGAAGCATGATATCAAGGAGAATGAGTGACGGAATTTCCTCTTTTAATCTCTGAAATAATTCCGCGCCACTTTCAAATGTCTCCACCTCATAGCCGCTGTTTTTTAACGCATAGCGCTCAATCTCCCGGATATTGGTATCATCTTCTACTACAAAAACTACAGCCATCGTATTCTCCATTCCTGCGCTGTATGATGCGCATAACAAATTTTGTCTGCGCCGGTGGGTATTTACTTCGCTTCCTTAAGCGCATATTTCTTCTGGAATATCTCCAGATTTTTGTTAAACTGAATGCTCTCCTCCTCATCCATCTGCTCGGTAAAGCTGTGCTCCTCGAGCTGGGTGTCCTTAAGCTGCATCATATAAACCGCGATATTGGAGCAATGGTCTGCCACACGCTCATAGTTCATGGCAAGGTCTGAGAGCACCAGTCCAAGTTCAATCGTACATTTTCCCTTGCGCAGACGTTTCATATGGTGCTTTTTCACATCTTTATTAATTTCATCTATAACTTCCTCGAGCGGTTCTACGGTGCGCGCAAGATGCTCGTCACTCTCGACAAATGCCTGTGTTGTGCGGGTTAAGATATCCACAATGGCATTTTTATAAATGTTCATCTCCTCTTTTCCCTTCTTGGAAAACTCGGCACCGTCTTTTTTCATCTGCTGTGCATTTTCCACGACGTTGCAGGCATGGTCTGAAATGCGCTCAAAGTCGGTCAGACAGTGTAACAGCGAGGTCACCTTTAAGCTGTCACCGTAAGAAAGGTCTCCGCTGTTTAATCTGGTCAGGTAAGCACTGATTTTATCATCATACGTATCAATCAGATTCTCTTTTGCAATGACATCCGATGCTTTTTCTTCCGAATAATCATCTAAAAGCTCCATTGATTCTAAAAAGCTTTCCTTTGAAAGCTCTGCCATCTTTGCCGTCAGGGAGCGGCACTGCTCAATTGCAAAGGTCGGGCTGTTTAAGAAACGCTCGTCTAAGATTCCAAACACGTCCACCTTTGCCTGCTTCTCCTCCTCCGTCTCCGGAATGGTCAGGTAAGCCAGACGCTCTAACTGCTTTGCAAACGGAAGCAGCAGCAGGGTTGCAAAGACATTAAATGTCGTGTGGATAAGCGCAATTCCAGCTGCATCCACAACTTCATTTGTAAAATCAAAACGGAAGATCGCATTTCCCAGATAAAATAATACCATAAACACAATCGTTCCAATAATATTAAAATACAAATGTACGAATGCGGTGCGCTTTGCACCACGGTTTCCGCCCACAGAAGAAATCATTGCGGTCACACAGGTTCCGATGTTCTGTCCCATGATAATCGGAATTGCAGAACCAAAGGTAAAAGCTCCCGTCACAGAGAGTGCCTGCAAAATTCCCACAGACGCGGAGGAACTCTGAATCACTGCCGTAAGGATGGCGCCGACAAGCACACCAAGGATTGGATTGTGAAACATCGTTAAAATGTTTGTAAACTCCGGCACATCCGCAAGTGGCTCTACTGCACCGCTCATGGATTCCATTCCAAACATTAAAACGGCAAATCCAAGCATGATTTCGCCCACATCTTTTTTCTTATCGCTCTTTGCCATCGTATATAAAATGATACCGATAAGTGCGAGAATCGGTGAAAAAGACGATGGCTTTAACAGGTTAATCAGAATACTGTCGCCCTGAATGCCGGTCAGACTTAAAATCCATGCGGTAAATGTCGTTCCGACATTGGCTCCCATGATAATGCCCACTGCCTGAGACAGCTTCATGATACCGGAATTTACAAAGCCGACTACCATAACTGTTGTTGCGGATGATGACTGTATCACCGCAGTCACGCCTGCACCAAGTAACACTGCCTTAATCGGGTTGGAGGTAAGTGTCTCAAGAATACGCTCAAGCTTTCCACCTGACATTTTCTCAAGTCCTGCTCCCATCACGTTCATTCCATACAGGAACAATGCGAGTCCGCCAACCAGCGTCAATAATCCGAAAATATCCATCGTAATTTTCTCCTCTTCTTCAAACCACACCGGTCTTCCTACCGGCAAATTTTTTATAAAAGCAACATCTACTCTTTACTTTCATAACATATTTTTCTGTGGTTTACAATTACTATACGGTGATTTTACGATGATTTCGTGCAGATTTTACATAGATTTTACATTCGCATTTATTCTGTTTTCCTAGTTCTCATGCTCACCGGTAATGGAATAAATCACCCATTCTGCGATATTGGTGGCGTGGTCTCCGATTCGCTCAAAATACTTAGCGACCATTAACATATCCGTTGCCTGCTCGCCATTTTTGACATTCTCATTAATCTTCTGGATGAGCTGCTTTTTGAACCGGTCAAACTGGTCATCGACGATGTCATCCCTCTTGATAACATAATGTGCCAGCTCCAAATCCTTGCTGACAAAGGCATCGACACTTTTGATTACCATATTCGTGGTCTCTTTTGCCATTCCCTTGACAAGCTCGATGTCGATGACATCTCCGGCATATTCCGAGCCAGCCATTAAAATCGTCATTTCGGAAATATCGCCTGCATGGTCTCCGATTCGCTCCATATCCGTAATCATTTTGAGTGCGGCGGAAATCAAACGCAAATCCTTTGCCACCGGCTGCTGCTGAAGCAAAAGCTTCATGCACAGTGCCTCGATGTTTCGCTCCTGCTGGTCAACTTCCACGTCAAAGGCGATTGCCTGCTTTGCCTTTTCCACATCCTGTTTTACCAGCGCGGAAATTGCCATCTCAATTGCCCGCTCAATCAGGCTTCCCATTTCGATTAACTCATTGTTTAACTGCTGCAACTGTCTGTCAAAACGATTTCTCATTTTCCCATCCTCCTTTAACCAAATCTTCCGGTAATATAATCCTCGGTGCGCTTATCCTGCGGCACGGAAAACAGTTTCTCGGTCTCGCCGCTCTCAATCACTTCCCCTAACAGGAAAAATACGGTTTTATCGGAAACACGAACCGCCTGCTGCATATTATGCGTTACCATGACAATCGTGTACTGATTTTTTAACTCGATGACAAGATCCTCAATCTTGGACGTTGAAATCGGGTCTAATGCGGAGGTCGGCTCATCCATTAAGATGACTTCCGGCTCTACTGCCAGTGCTCTTGCAATGCAAAGGCGCTGCTGCTGTCCACCGGAGAGTCCAAGTGCGCTCTTTTTCAGGCGGTCTTTTACCTCGTCCCAGATTGCCGCATTGCGCAGGGAACGCTCCACGATTTCATCGAGCTTTACCTTGGAACGGATGCCGTGTGTTCTCGGTCCGTAGGCAATGTTATCGTAAATGGTCATCGGGAACGGGTTTGGCTTCTGAAATACCATTCCGACGCGCTTGCGAAGCAGATTGACATCCATTCCCTGATAAATGTCCTCGCCGTCTAACAGCACATTTCCCGTAATCCGGCAGCCCTCTACAAGGTCATTCATCCGGTTTAAGCTTTTTAAAAAAGTGGATTTGCCGCACCCGGAAGGTCCGATAAATGCGGTAATCTCATTGGCTTTAATATTCATGCTGACATCTTTTAGTGCATGAAAATCACCATAATATAAATCCAAGTGCTCTATCTTAAATTTTTCCTGCATCTGATATGTATCCTTTCCAAATTTTATTGTTCCGGCGCCTCAAACCGCTTTGCAATCAGAGACGATACGCCGTTAATTAACAGAACTACTGCGAGTAATATTACAGCTGTAGCATATGCTTCGTTGGTATGGAAACCTTCCTGTGAGAGCGCGTACATATGAACCGCAAGCGTACGACCGGAGTTTAAGACATTGCCTGCCACCTGTGCAATCGTTCCTGACGTATAGATTAATGCCGCTGTCTCTCCGACGATACGTCCGACCGCAAGAATGATTCCTGCAAGGATTCCCGGAATTGCAGTCGGGAGAACGATTTTAAAAATCGTCCGGAGCTTTCCGGCGCCTAGTCCAAAGCTTCCCTCACGGAACGAGTCCGGAACGGTGAGAAGTGCTTCCTCCGTGGTCCGCATGATAACCGGCAATACCATGATGGCAAGCGTTGCGGCACCGGAAAGAATGGAGTAACCCCACAGCAGGTTGTTAAAAAACAAAAGTCCAAACAATCCATAGATAATAGAAGGAATTCCCTGTAAGGTCTCTGCGGTCACACGCACAAGCCCTACAATCTTATTTCCTTTTTTGGCATATTCCACCAGATAAATAGCGGCACCGATTCCAAACGGTACGGCAAATACCAGCGCTAATGCCGTCATTTCCAGGGTATTGATAATCGCCGGAAGCATTGACACGTTGTCCGAGGTATATTTCCATGCAAAAAGGCTCGGTGTCAGATACGGAATTCCTTTTACCAGAATGTATACCACCAGAAATAACAGCACGCTTACCGTGATGACTGCTGCCACCACGGTGAGGAGCGCCAGCACAAAGGAACCCGGGTGCTTCCGGTACGAGTTTATCCGGTCTTTCATTGTCTGGCGGTTGATTGCTTCTTTTTTGCCATCCATGTTATGCACCCCCCTTTCCTCTGCGCTTTAATATAGAAAAGCAGACATTAATCAGCAGAATAAATACAAACAGCACGACTCCGGTTGCAATCAGCGCTTCGCGGTGCAAATCTGTCGCATATCCCATCTCAAGAACGATATTTGTCGTTAATGTACGTACGCCCTTGTAGATGCTGACCGGAACTCTCGCCTGGTTTCCGACAACCATCATGACCGCCATTGTCTCTCCGATGGCACGCCCTACGCCAAGGATGACTGCCGCCGTAATTCCTGACTTTGCAGCCGGCACGATAACGGTAAAAACGCTTCGCTCATGGGTTGCCCCGAGTGCCAGTGCCCCCTCATAATACTGATTCTCCACCGCCCGGAGGGATGTCTCCGATACACTGATAATGGATGGCAAAATCATGATTCCAAGCAGAATGGATGCGGTAAGAATACTGTTTCCATCTCCCTTAAAGTGCTCACGCACGAACGGAACCAAAACCACCAGTCCGAAAAATCCGTAGATGATGGACGGAATTCCGGCAAGTAAATCAACGACCGGTTTTAAGATACGGTGCAGTCTCTTCGGGCAAAATCTTGCCATGAAAACTGCCATGAAGATTCCAATCGGAACTCCGATGACAAGCGCACCCGCCGTTACATAAATACTTCCGAGTATCATCGGAAAGATACCGTAAAGGTTATTTCCCGGCTTCCATTTTCTTCCCGTCAGAAATTCCAGTACTCCGATTTCTTTGATTGCCGGAATTCCGTTTGCAAACAGGAACACACAAATCAGGGCAACTGCCAGAATGGAGACGACCGCAGTGAGCAGAAATACATATTCCATTATCTTTTCTTTTATTCTGTTCATGAAAATCCTCTTTTCCCTATGGCTTTACCCGCCTTACAGCCTCCGGCTATTCCGGCTGCCGCCCAGCGGGTATTCCAATCATTTGTCTGATTTAAATCTGCGGTTTACTGTACTTCACTCCAGGTGGTAACTTCTCCGGTGTAGATGTTCATTACCTGCTCAGAGGTAAGATTCTCTGTCGGATTGCCCTGATTTACGATAACTGCGATTCCGTCCATTGCGATAACGGTCGGGGTAAGACCAGCCTCTAACTCGGAATCCTTTAACTCTCTGGATGCCATTCCGATGTCGCAGGTGCCGTCTGCTGCTGCGGTCATACCGGTACTGGAATCACTCTGCTGAATTTCAATGTTTGCATTCGGATTGATTGCAAGGTAAGCTTCCTGTAATTTCTCCATAACCGGTGTTACGGAAGAAGAACCGGCTACCACTACTTTTCCTTCTGCGCCGTTGCTCTCGAATGCTTCTGCTGCGTCATTTACCGGAATGTAACCTTTTCCTTCAATGATGGACTGTCCGTCTGCGCTCATGATGAAGTTTACGAAATCCTGTGCTACATCGCTTAAGCCGTCCTTAGTTGCGATGTTAAATGGTCTTGCAATTGCATAGGAACCATCTTTAATTCCCTCTACGGAAGGCTCTACTCCATCGATGGAAACTGCCTTTACGCTGTCATTTAAAGAACCAAGGGAAACATAACCGATTGCGTATTCGCTTCCAGCTACAGTTGTAAGCATTACTTCGGTATTGTTGGTGATGATTGCTTCCTCTGTTGTGTTATCTACCTTGTTGCCGTCTGCATCCTTCTGCTCTACACCGAACAGCTCGATAAAAGCACCTCTTGTACCGGAACCGTCTTCTCTGGAAATAACACTGATAAACTCATCTGCGTCAAAATCGCCTGCTGCCTCAGAAGCTGCCTGTGTATTTCCTGCGTCGCCGGCATCATTGTTGTCTGCTGCAACCTGATTGCTGCTGCCTGCATCGCTTGTTGTTCCGTTGTCTGCTGCACCATTGCTTCCACATCCTGCCAGCACTGAAACTGCTAACATACCTGTCAATAACATACTCATTACTTTCTTTTTCATGATAATCCTCCTTGTTTTGCGAAGCAAAATGCGACTGCCCTTGCAGGAGCAGAGGATTTGCCTCGCTTTTTTCACATTGTTTTCTTTCCTTTTGACAAGGACTATCTTAGCGGGCGAATGTAAAATGCGTAACACAGGTTTTGTAAAATGCAGGTAAAACCATTTCCATTTCTGGAAACGGTTTCCACTAGCTTCTCTCTGTTATTCCATGTTAAGATTTGTTTGTAATAAAGTTGTAATATTTACGAAATGTTTTTGAAATATTTCAACAGAACTGTCATTTGAATTGTAAAAAGAAAAGGAGAACTTATTTTTATGAAGAAAGCAACTTATTTTGCAGCGACAATGGCTGCTGTACTTTTTACCGGAACAACTGTTTTTGCCGCGCCGTTACAGACACAGACGGTTTCCTGCAAAAATACCGTTATTTTTTCTAATTCTGACTGGAAGTCCATCTGCTCCGCAGACGATTTGAAAGCCCTGCTTGAACGCCTCCGCAATGGGCAGCTCCCGGAGACACCGGACTGCCCGGAGACACCGGACGCTCCGATTACTCCGGATGTCCCGACTACCCCGGATGTCCCAGATTCTTCCGAGGATGAGGCAGACGTTCATCCTTATGTTCTTAAGGTGGTAGAGCTTGTAAATAAAGAGCGCAAGAGCGCCGGGTTAAATCCGGTCACCTTAAACACCGATGCAACAACTGCCGCACAGGTGCGCGCAGAGGAATCCTCCGTTTCCTTTTCCCACACCAGACCGGATGGCACGAGCTTTGCCACCGCTTTAAAGGATGCCGGCGTGAGCTACCGCAGCTGCGGTGAAAATATCGCCTGGGGACAGAAAACCCCGGAACAGGTAATGGAGGGCTGGATGAACAGCGCCGGACACCGTGCAAATATCTTAAACGCTTCCTATACGGAAATCGGCATGGGCTTCTATCAGAACGCTTCCGGCGTCAATTACTGGAGCCAGTTATTCATTTACTAGACCGCGTCTGCGCAAGCTACGCTAAATGTGCACACTGGATTAACAGTATCCAGGACAATCCATAGTAGGTCACTACCGCCACCAAATCATTTACAGTTGTAATAAGTGGGCCCGATGCGACAGCCGGGTCTACTTTTACTTTGTGGAAAAACAGCGGCACTAACGTTCCCACGAGGCTTGAAATCATCATCGCCACCAGTAACGAGATGCCGACGCATCCGGCTATCATAAATGCGGCAGTAATTGCATAGCCCTTAAAGAACCGGATATACAGTCCTAAGAAAAGCAGGGATAAAATTCCAAGAAGCAGTCCGTTCCCGAATCCAACCTTCATTTCTTTCATAACCAATGCAAGCTTGTCTTTTCCACTCAACTCCTCGTCCATAAGGACACGGATTGTCACGGCTAGTGACTGGGTTCCTACATTTCCCGCCATATCGAGGATTAAGGACTGGAAGCATATGATAATCGGCAGCACTGCAACGACATCCTCAAATGCGCCGACAACCGTCGATACGCCCATTCCCAAAAACAACAGAACAATCAGCCATGGCAGACGTTTTTTCATACTCTCTCCGGTGGTTTCCTTTAAGTCTTCTTCCGCCGTCAGACCAGCCAGCTTTGCATAGTCTTCTCCCATCTCGTCATCGACTGCCTCAATCACATCCTGTGCCGTCAGAATTCCGATGATTTTCTTTTCCTTATTTAATACCGGGAGCGAATCTTCTGCGTAATCTTTTATCTTTTCTATATTCTCAGAAATGCTTTCATGATCCAGCAAATACGGATACGAATAGCTGATGATATCGTCTAATGCGTCATTTTCCCTTGCAATGATTAAATCCTTCAGGTCGATGACACCGCAGTACTTCTCATTTTCATCCACAACATAGAGGGTGGAGATATTGTCATTTTCTCCCGCCTGCTTTACCAGCTCGTGCATTGCCTGGCGAATCGTCAGGTTTTTGGATATCCGGATATAGTTTGTCGTAATCAGGCTTCCGATTTCATCCTCATCATAGGAATTTATCAGACGGATATCCGCTTTCACATCCTCATCCAGAATCGGATTCAACTGTTCCTTTACGTTCTCATCAATGTCCTCGAGCAAATCAACCGCATCATCCGAGTCCATCTCATTGATAACGGCCGCCAATTTATCAATTCCAAGCTCTTCGATATACTGATCCGGCTCTTCCACATAGGAAAAAATATCGGACATCCACTCCGCACCGAGATTGTTATACAGCGCAATGCGTTCTTCTTTGGTCAAATATTCAAGGCTCTGCGCGATATCATTCTCATGGTAATCGCCAAGCCGTTCCCGTAACTCCTCTTTTTTCAGTCCGCTTCTGATAATTGCAACAATTTCTTTGGCAAATGTTTTTTCTTTTAATACTTCTTTTTCCACTTTAAGCCTCCATTCCTGCCCGAAAAAGGGCATAAAAAATCCACCGCAGTAAAAATGCGGCACAAACACATACGGTTGTGACATTTCTTCAAGCGGTGGATACGGCTTAAACTATTTTATAAAAAGGAATCACAAGCTACAGACACCTGAAATAGCTTCCAAGTCTGTTCCACCGTTGTATGTACTTCGACTTCGACTATCACAACTGTCCATATGCTTCGCCTCCTTTATTTTTAAATTCTGTCGCCCTGCATTATAACACCCCATGAAAGAGATGTAAACTGGAAATATATGTACTGTTATTATTTGAAACTATCACTTATTTTTTACAATGGCTGCGATATTTGCGCAAAGCAGAAGAATGACATAACCACATAAAATCGGAAACATCGATGGAACGACGTCAAGCATTGCGCTCCAATCCTCTTTGTTTACCCAATTTACGACCATTCCATATTCCATAAGAAGTGTAATTGCCACAAATGACAAAGAACACATGGAAGCCAGGTTCGCTTTTTTGTTTTTATTCATCGTCATTATCCAGGCTATCACACAAAAAATAACACTGATTATCCCACATACTATCCACATATCATTACCTCCCCAACTGTTGTTTTAATGCTTTTATTGTATCAAAAATGGCATCAAATAAAACGGTTTCAGCAATAGATTTTCTTCTTTCCCAACATCTTTCTGCGATAACAAATATACGTTGTGCACATTTCTTGAAAATTTTTTATAAAATTCCTTTATCGACTCATGTTTTCCAGAACCAGAAGATTTTATCTCAAAAGCATTTATTTTACTTCCCTCGGAAATCAAAAAATCTACCTCATAATAATGTGTACTGCCTTGCCTTGGGAAAAAGCTGTACTTCATCAAAAATAATCAACGACTCCTGTTCATATAATGTCACTCCGGTTTCTGCCTGAAGTCTCAGAAAAAACAGATTCAAGTTTCCTATGTCATCAAAACATTCCCGTATATTGTTCGTTGTTTTTGAAAAATCTATTAAAATATATGACTTATATTCGCTTTGGGCAAAGCTCTCCGCAATCGTCGATTTACCCACTCGTCTGGCGCCCTCGAGTAAGACAGCGTATTTATCTGAATACTGTTTTTTCCATTCTAATAATTTGTCGTATGCTTTTCTCTTAAAATACATAGGCGCCTCCCAAATATAAGAATGTTATAGCATAAAATGTACCTTTCTTCAATGTTGTATTTTCCTATTTTGTGCATTTCTTCAAGATTATATCCGGCGTTTTTGTGCTTTTCTTCGCTACGTCAACTTCTCTTTTTGCTGTTCTTGCTCCGGTTTAGGCAGAAAATTTCATTCCCATTATTATTTCGTCTTCATCTACTTCTCCCGTGTGATAAAATCCCAGGCTTTCATACAACGCTTTTGCGGCATTATTCCCTTCTATATAGCAAAGAATCACTTTGTCAAATTTTCTTTCCTGTTCCATTCGTTCAAGAATCAGCTTTGCAGCAGCTTTCCCATATCCCCGCCCCTGATATCTTTCATCAATAAACAATTGACTGAAATCATATGCTTCCAGCTCTGGACAGTCATAATATAATGCCATTCCAACCGGCTCTTCATTTTCATATATGACACATGCAAAGCTGCCTTTCTTTCGGAAAGCATACGCTCTTGCCAGTAACCTCATGGAATCTGAAACATATTTTTTCTGTTCTTCCGACACGGACAAATTCTCTCTCCAATTGAACTCCGTAATTTCCTCTAAATGAATCATTCCCGCCCCTTCAATTCCATATTGATTGATTTTTCAGTAAAACCATAGTTTTTATACATTTCGTAGGCTTTCGCATTTCTGGCATTTACTTGCAGTTCAATCGTATCATAACCATTTTCTTCTTTGATTTGTCTTACCTTTTCAAAAAATTTGTGCCCAATCCCTTTCCCGCGATATTCTTCATCAACTGCCATCGTGCTTATATAAAGGATATCCTTTGTCACCTGTGCCGGACCTTCTACATGACGTTTCATCAATTCGAGAACCCCTGCAACCCTTCCATCCGCTTCCGCCACGTACCAGTTGTTCTCTTTTAAAATTTCCTCATACATTTCTCTTGTAATCAATGGGCTTACCTGCCTGTATACATCCGGTCTCCAATCGACATGAAGCTGTTGAACCTGGTCCATAATATAGGACACTCTGTCATAATCCTGCGGTTTTATCGGTCGTATGTTGATGTTCATGAAATATCTCTCCTTATCGTGCCATGCCAGATTTTCATCCAGCATAAATATATCCTCTAATAATTAGGATAACATCGTTTGTCAATTTATACTATAACTCTTTTAGGGAACTTTTCGCATTCATTTTATTGCGAAAGTTCCCTAATTCCCCTTTCTTTCACTGATAAAGTGTATCCTCTTGACAAGCGAGTTAGCTTAAACTAATCTATATTTAACAAATAAATATTTTTCTACAGGGGGGAATGTTATGAGTCTGACGGTTTTAAAAATTCTGTTGGCATAACCGTTTCTGATGTAGAAAGGAGGAGTTCGATTTGAATACATATGTTGCTTTTGGAATATTGGGAATTATCAGCAATTTTGCAGCCGCCTGGGCGGATGTACCACTTGTTAAACCCGGGAAAACAAATCCAAACGAAGGTCTTCCCCTAAATGACGTCAATCCATGGTGGGCGGATGTAACCTCGAAGCGGTTTAAAGTATCATTCTGGCTTTCTTTTCTGGGGCAGCCGGGAAGCTATATTACCATGTGGCTTCTTGCAGACCTGATTTCACAGGGAAATGAAGCATTGGCGCTCGCATTAAAAATCAATACCTTTATCGGATGTTATACCGGGCTTTTATGTCATGTTGTTTTTTGTATGAAGCCGCTCTTATATCAAAAACTTCACAAAAAAATGTCCGACAACGAAAGCCTTGAGGTTATCAAATCCATCAATCCGGTTGTAAACGCACCCATGATAATCGGTTTTCTGGCGCTCTGGCTTGGCGCAACGATTATCGTGGCAATTGCTATCTTAACAGGCGCACTTGCCGTTCCGAAATGGTGCCTGCTTTTAAACCCTATTATTTCGCTGCTTGTTTTAATGCCATTGAAAAAATGCGGTGTTAAGATTATTGGCGCACTTGGCGTAGGCTATATGCTATTTTCGGTTTTACTCATCATTGCAGGGATATAATATTTTAGACCGGGTGTTTTCCACCCGGTCTATTGTGTGTTACGATACCGTCTACTTATGTTCTTCCATGAACTGAATCATAATCTTCTGAATCTCTTCCTTTCCCATCGTCTTCCGGTAATCCCTGCGGCATCTTTCCTTTATTAAAAAGACAGCCGCATCTGGTGCCACACAACATTTCCATGTGTGGATTTATCAGACACACCCTCATCAAAAAAGCCAAACTTTGCATAATATGGGATGAGCTTTTCCTTGCAGGTCAGCACAAGTCCCTTGCGCCCCTGCTGCTTTGCATCGTCAATCGCACGGCAAAGTAATTCTCCGGCATATCCATGTCTACGGTAATCCGGAAGGGTATTGACACCGAAAATCATCTGCCACGCACCATTTTCGTTGTGCATGGCTGCATTCTCATACATTTCATCCGTTAAATCCGGCTCGTCTGTTACAAAACCATCCACAAACGCAATCAGCTTTCCGGCTTCATACATTAACCAGAAATGATTTCCATAATGTTTCACTCTTTTAATAAATTCCTTTTCCGTTGCTGCTTCCGCAGGCGGAAAACATTCTGCTTCAACTGCGGCAATCGCAGCAATATCTTCCGTTGTTGCATATTTTATATTCATAAGCTCCCCTTCTTCCATCCCTCACCACATTCCGCAATTATGCTAAAATTTATTTTTCATTTCTATCTGTTTCCCAATCACAATCGCTTTTGAATCATTTTTATGCCCAATCTCGCCTGTCTTTGCAATCGGAAGTCCAGGTCCCGCATAGCCTTTCACCAATTCGACGATTTCCGGTTCGCAGCCCGCTTTTTCCATCTCCCTGAAATTTCCAAGCAAAATGCCGTTTACTTTTTCAAATGCCCCAAGCTGCTGCAACCAGGCTAAGTAAGCAGCCATTTGCGCCTGAAGTCCGCCCAGGCTTTCAAGAAATAATATTTTTCCCTGCAAGTCCGGAAAATATTTTGTCCCTGCCAGCTTTAAAAAGCACCGGATGTTTCCACCTACCACGACGCCTTCCATCGAGTCGCCCTGGCAAAAAGAAAACCTTGGATGAAAGAGCTCCTCTCTGTTAAAAAATCGCTTTCGCTGAACTTCTGTAGCATCGCCCCAGACCATATTTTTTACCTGATACAGGACACTCTCTTTACCGGTAAGCGTATAAATTGCATTGATTATCGTTGTAAGGTCGCTATACCCCCAGAAAACCGCCTTACTTTTCGCAACGGAATCAAAATCAATATATGGCAAAAGCTGATTGGCGATATCTCCACCGGAAATATCATAGATTTCGCTGACGTCAGGGTCTTCAAACATCCGCATCAGCTCATCGGCTCTCTCTTTGGGAGTTCCCTGAAAAACGCCTCTTTTTGCATAGAGACAATTACTGAGTACCACATCTTTTCCATTTGATTTTAAAATTTCGACCAGCTCGTTGTTCTGGCTCTCATATTCTTTTTCCTGCCCATTGGAACAGGCAACAATCGCAACTTTATTCATTCTGTTTATCAATCTCCATTTTATCATAAACACTAACTTGTTTGTCCAATTCATGCAACCTTTTAATACACCATTCAGGATCCTGCGTATGAAAAAAGTAATACACCGCATTCATACTCTTCCTGTTCCGCAGATACCATTTGCAGATAGTCTTCTATATGAAGTTGTCTGTTCTTAAACCTACTTTCAGTTACGTTCATTGCTTGTGTCTCCTAAAGTTCAGCCCTTCGCCAGTGTTTGCAACTACTGGTTTACTATGGCTTCTGCTGACTTCCCGCCATTCGTTGTTACTGACGAATTTCATACACGGACTGTTAGTCCGTTTGTTTCAGTCCGCTGACGAGACCTCCCTTGGTACCACACGTTTCTTTCTCTCCATCTATCTGCCACATTTACTATAGCTAATTCCGAGTAGTTATTGGACTTTAATTTGTAATGCAACCTTATCCTTAACTATAGCCTGATGTGATTTCTGGTCGTCAGACCAGAGATTTGCCTCCACCTTCCTTCAGATTCCCCTCACGTTAATCATAATCATTGCTATGAATAGGACACCCTTGGTCTTGGCTGTATCCTTCCCACTACTAGGGCGGATTAGGGACTCTCACCCATTAGAAACGTGCGCCGCAAGGCGCACATTTAAAAGGGGTATAACCAGATAAATTATACCCCTTTTAACTCCTTATTTTTTCTTATTTCCGCAAGTGCAATCTGGTGATTCTTAATCCGCTTTATCAGAATTGAAATTCCGTCACATTCCAATTTTATATCAGGCTCTCCGTCTCCCGGTATGCCATTTAGCTTATCAAACACAAATCCGGTAAAGGTATAAATGTTATCTGCACCAAACTTGATATCAAGCTCCTTTTCAATCTCATCAAGACTGGCATTTCCACTTATCCGCCAGGTATTTTCCTCTATCAGCTCAATCGGCGGCTGTTCCACGCCCTCTCCAGCAGAGTTCTCCTGAAGTTCTCCTACGAGTTCTTCAATCAAATCGTTTAGTGTGACGATACCCGCCATTCCGCCGTATTCATCCAGCACTACGGCAATTCCCCTATGTATTTTTTTCATATTGCGAAATAAGACATCCGCCTTGATAGTTTCTGGCACAAAATAAGCCGGCTCTATTGCTTTTTCCATAATAATTTCCCGGCTGCGTTCCTTCAACCGCAGATAATCCTTCGCATTTAAGATTCCAATCACATGATCCGGAGAGCCATCGCAGACCGGATAGGATGAAAAACGGCTATTGCAAACAGTTTCCTCCCACACGGCATCTGAATCCTCCATCCAGAGAATCGTCACATCTGTACGATGCGTCAATATCTCCCCTGCCGTCAAATCATCAAATTCAAACACGTTCCGGATAAAGTCCTGCTCCTCTTTATCAATCGCTCCTGTCTCGACCATCATGCGAATCTCTTCCTCTCCGACATGGTCATCCGTTTCATCGGGATCAATTCTAAGCAATCGTAAAATGGCATTGGTTGAAACAGAAAGAAGCCATACGACCGGCTTAAATAAAACCGAAATACCGCTGACAATACCGGACACCCCCAGTGCCAGTTCCTCCGATTTTTTCATGGCAATCCGCTTTGGAACCAATTCTCCGAAAATCAGGGTAAAATAAGATAAAACTAACGTAATAAAAATGACGGCTATCGTGTCTAATGTCTGTCTGGAAAGCGTCGTTCCCAGACCCAATGCCCATTCCACGAGCGGGTCGGAAAAACCATCGGCTGCAAAGGCGCTGCCAAGAAATCCGGATAATGTAATCGCTATCTGTATGGTAGATAAAAATTTCGCCGGCTCCTGCGTCAGTTTATACAAACGCTTCGCTCTCTTATTTCCCTGCCCGGCAAGCCGTTCCAGCTTCGTCTCATTTACTGAAAGCACCGCTAACTCTGCACTGGCAAACACTGCATTTAACGCGATTAAAAGAACCTGAATGAATAATAATGTTACAATCGAACTGCCCATAATGGCGTTGCCCGTGGCGGGGTCGCCGTTTCCCATGTCCATGCTTATTTTTCCTCCATAATTGTCATTTTGGGTTTTATGTGCTTTCAATCATAACATATATCCAATTAAGAAACGGTAAAATAGTCGTTCTTAACCTGCAAAGCATGAAATTGAAGCGGTTCGTCTGGCAACCCAATCAAACTTATAGGATATATTCCATCTGTCTCTCTTTTGTCTTAAGCCCCATTTTTTCATAGAACTTTTCTGCCGAAGTATTTCCTGCCCACACATTGAGTGTTACTTCATAGCAGCCCAGACGTTTCGCTTCACTTTTGACATGTTCAAACAGCGCTTCCCCGATATGCTGCCCCCTTGTTAATGCATCCACACACAAATCGTCAATAAAAAGTGACGTAAACGGAACCATATTATTGGAAAATAGCTGCTCTCTCAGTCTGCAAAAGGCATATCCCATGCACACATCATTTTCATCCGCAGCCACGTAAATCGGATTTGTGTCATCTTTTATCATTTCTAACAGTTCTTCATTTGTGTATTTTGTAGTTCCTGCTATAAAAATATCCGGTCTGATATCAGCGTGAATCTGAAGGACCTGTCCTAATAATTCTATCAGCCTTGGGATATCTTTTTCATTTGCTCTTCTGATGTTCATTCTGCTCTTCCTTTCTTTTATGCCCCACCACTTAAGACTCTTTTACCAGCTTTCCGGTCATGCTTTCCGGGCTTAATTCCAGACAAAGAACCCGTCCACCGGAGTGTAAAAGCTCCTGCTCTATGTATGCCGCATCATCGGTAAATTTTTTGCACAGATTGGTACATATTTCCACGGCTTTTTCCTGTTCCTCTACCATCCGAATCCGTCCGAACACCACAACGCTTCGGATGTGCAATGGCCAGTCACCATCCTCCCGGTAACCTTTGTCGTATACGCAGAAGGAAACCTTGTCACAATTTTTTATCGCATCAATCTTATGCCCTTCCCTGGCACCATGAAAATAGATTTTTCCGTCTTTTTCATGATACCAGTGATTCACCGGTATCCCATAAGGGTAACCGGTTCTCGTTATAATCATTTTCGGATAAGCATCTTTTATTTTTTGCAATGGTGCAAGTTCGCGCTCTTTTGTCTTCTCATCTTCTATGCTATTGGCAACCTGAATGTATATCTTTTCATTTTCCTTTATCGCCACAAAATCAATTTCTTTTTTGTAAAGTATTCCGACATACAATTCATACCCTCTACGCATAAGTTCAATCGCTACAATATTTTCCATTGACCTTCCATAGTCTGGATTCTTAGTTCCCAGCTTCGCATATTTAAAAGAGTGGTCGCATAAATAATACTTCTCCGTACTCGCCAGATACTTTTTCCTTTGAATATCATATCTGCGTACTTTATAAAAAGCAAACGCTCTACAAAAATAATTTATATACTTGTCAACTGTTTTGTGGTCCGCCGTATCACCTTTCCCTTTTATTGCTTCCGTCAACTTTCTTGGAGAGGTGAGATTTGAAATGTTATCTGTTAAATAGTCTGTTACCTTTTCCAACACAATATCATTTCTAATTTTATATTTTTGTTTTATATCTCGTAAAATCAACGTTTCAAATATATCTCTTATATATTTATGTTTGTCTTTCTCTGTTTTATAAACATATGCTCCCGGCATCCCCCCTTCCGTCAAATACTTAATATATGCCTGTTGCATATCTGTATATTGATAGTAATTCACAAACTCTTTAAATGAAAATGGATACACCTCTATTTCAAATGTTCTTCCTGTAAATAATGTTGCCATATCACTGCTAAGAAGAAATGCATTCGACCCCGTAATATAAATATCATATTTTTCAGATGAATGTAGACTATTTATTGCTTTCTCAAATCCATCACACATTTGTACTTCATCAATAAAAAGGTAGTTATCCTTACCATTAATATACTTTTTCTTCACATAATCCAATAACGCATGATACTCTAGCAATTCTTCATATTCATCATCATTATAATTAATATGAATAATATTTGCCTCTTCTTCAATTATTCCCCAAAATCAATATTTTATCAATTTTGGGGAATAACTGTATTTTACCATAAATAATAAATATTAATGAAAGTCCAATCTTCTACACCATCTGCACAAGCCAGACGTTGCTTCGCACCATACAATAACCAATAATTACTTTTATCAGCTCTGTTGCCTGCACGAAAAAGTAAACGCTTATAATTCCAATCCCTGTAAAATGTGCCAGCACAAACGCTGTCGGCACAACAATGACCCAGGTGAATACGGAGTCAAATAAAAATGTAACCATCGTTTTTCCACCGGAGCGCAGCGTAAAATAGGACGCATGGCTGAACGAGCAGAACGGCATAATAAGCGCTGAAACCGCAATAAAACTGGTTGCCAGCCCTTTAATTTCGTCGGTTGTGTTATAGATCTGCGGGAAAAATCCTCCGATAACCAGCATAACCGCCGCCACAATCACACAGCAGAACACGCTGAAAACAATCATCTTGTTGTCCGCATCCTTTGCTTTTTCCAGCTCTCCCGCACCTAAATACTGTCCGACAACGATACTGATACAGCCTCCAAGCTGTAAGTAAATGATATTGAACAGGTTTGTAATCGTCGTTGCAATATTAAGTCCCGCTACAATCTCAAGACCACGGACAGAGTAACACTGTGTTACCGCTGTCATGCCTGCTGCCCATAAAACCTCATTTATCATGAGCGGGAATCCCTTAATGAGAATTGCCTTTAACTCCTCTTTTGGAATTCCAAATCCTGTATAGGCACCCTTTAAATATCTGTTTTTGTCTGCGTGACCATGCGCCCAGATAATAATGATGAGCGCTTCAATATAACGTGCAATCACCGTCGCAAGTGCCGCACCGATAACCCCAAGTTTTGGAAACGGTCCGATACCAAAAATCAGAAGATAGTCTAACACCGCATTGCTTCCGACCGCAACAAAGCTTGCAATCATCGGCACCATCGTCTGCCCGGTCTCCTTAATGTTGGTCGCATAAGCCTGATTTACCGCAAATGGAATGAGTCCCACGACCATGATTGCAAGGTATTGCAGACCATACTGTAACGCCACATCCGTTGCACCGTTTCCGGCGGTATCGGTCAGATAAAGTGAAATCAGATTCTCCCCGTTTGTCAAAAACAGCAGTATCGTGAGTATCGTCACAAGCAGCGCTGCATACAGTTTAAAACGGAAGGAATACATATGTCCCTTATGATTTCCCTTTCCATAATACTGTGCACCAAAAATACTTGCCGCCGAAACCGCGCCAAAGATTGCCAGATTGTATACAAAAATGAGCTGATTTACAATCGCAACACCGGACATCTGCTCCGTGCCGAGCTGTCCAACCATGATATTGTCCAGGAAGCTGACCAGATTCGTGATGGCATTCTGCACAATCATCGGCAGTGCCAGATATAAGTACCTCTTATAAAATGCTTTGTCTCCTATATATTTACTTCTAAATTTTGCGAACATAATAACCCTTTCTTTTGTTTCTTTAACGATTTTTCAATGCGATTCCAATCAATCGGTCCGCCTGGTCCGCCATAAATAACGGAATATTTAAAACATCATCGTCCAGCTTCAGATTGTCCAGAGAAAACCGAACACGGAGTTTCACCTTATCCGGGAACAGCTCCTTAAATTTTTTTAAGCTTCTGCTCGACGTGTTGGCTTCTGATTTTACTTCGACCGGAAAAATATCATTTTCTCTCTGTATGAGAAAATCAACCTCATACGGCGGATTGTTCTGACTCCAGTAGCGCGGAACCACCTCAAACTGTGTCATTAATGTCTGTAGCACAAAATTTTCGGTCAATGCACCTTTAAACTCCGTGAACAGACGGTTGCCTTCTCCATATGCCGTAGGTGCCAGTTGCGCCAGGCGGCGTAACAGCCCCACATCTACCAGATAAATTTTAAATGCGGACAGGTCGTCATACGCCGCAATCGGAAGTCCCGGAGCGGTACTCCGATAGATTTTGTGCACCAGTCTGGCATCCACCAGCCATTGAAGGGCATCCTCGTACTCGCGGGCTCTTGCGCCCTCCTTGACCACCTTGTAAATAAATTTTTTGTTTTCCCTTGCCAACTGGGACGGTATCGACTTCCAAATCATCGAGATTTTCGGAAATTCACTGATATTGGGGTGCTTGGCAAAATCTCTCTCATATGCGCCGATAATTCCGGACAGCGCCTCCTGCATTGCAGAAACGTCACGCGCCTCTGTCCACATCAGCACGGATTCCGGCATTCCGCCGGTGACATAATACATTTTCAGTTTTTCATAGAGCGGATTAAAAAACGCATCGGGAATGGGTTCTATCATCTGCACGCTCTCTAAATACGCTGCGAGGTTTTCATCCCCGTTGGCGAGCAAAAATTCCGTAAAGGTCATCGGGTCAATCTGCATAAAATTAACCTTTCCCACCGGAAATGAGGATGGCTTTGCCAGAGCAATCCCAAGCAGCGAACCCGCACACGCAATATGATACTGTGGGGCATTCTCACAGAAATACTTCATGGAATTAATGACTTTAGGGCAATCCTGCACCTCATCAAAAATGATGAGCGTCTTTTCCGGCAGAATCTTCTGACCACTTGCCAGCATCAGGTTCTGTAAAATTCGGTCTACATCCTTGGTAGTTTCAAAAAACTGCTTATATTCCTCACTTTCATCGAAGTTAAAATATGCGGTGTTTTCATAATACCGCCTGCCAAATTCCTTGAGAATCCAGGTTTTTCCAACCTGCCGCACACCCTTTAAAATCAGTGGTTTGCGGTAGGGCGAATTCTTCCAGTCCAGCAGTTTCTTCAAAATCAATCGTTCCATAGAAACGCTCCATCACATTTTTATTAGAATTTTTGTGTGTTTCATCACACTTTTATTATATATAGTTTTGCCGGAAATTACAACCCCTGTTATTTCAATAACCCCTTGTTATACATTCCAGCAAAAATATGCATTTTACTTATATCTTATCCTGTGTTATCTTAGCCATACAGGCTATATGTTATAAGATGGGGGATTTATATATGGAAAAGAAATCAAATCATTTTTCCGGACAGCTCGGATTTGTCCTTGCCGCAGCCGGAAGTGCTGTCGGCGTGGGAAACTTATGGAGATTCCCGTACCTCGCAGCCAAAGACGGGGGCGGATTATTTTTAATCATCTATTTTATCCTTGTGCTGACGTTTGGATTTACGCTGCTCACATCCGATATCGCCATCGGACGCCGCACCAAAAAGAGTGCGATTGGGGCTTACACCGAGATGCACCCAAAGTGGAAATTTTTAGGGATTCTGACATTTCTCGTGCCGGTTCTTATCATGACCTACTACGCAGTCATCGGCGGATGGATTACAAAATATGCGGTTGTGTATCTCACCGGACAGGCAAAAGCCGCTGCCGCAGACGATTATTTTACTTCCTTTATCACATCGTCCACTTCTCCGGTGATTTTTGCGCTCCTTTTTATGGGAGTTACGGCTTTTATTGTATACAATGGGGTTGAGGGCGGCATTGAAAAAGTGTCCAAATGGATGATGCCGGTTCTTTTCGTCCTCGTTGTCATCATCTCCGTTTACTCGCTGACCTTAGAGCACACCGACGCATCCGGTCAGGTGCGCACCGGATGGGAAGGATTTTTGTATTACCTGACACCAAATTTTGAGGGACTTACGTTAGAACGTTTCTTACAGATTTTATTAGACGCCATGAGCCAGCTTTTCTTCTCCTTAAGCGTGTCCATGGGCATTATGATTACATATGGCTCCTACGTGAAGCCTGAGGTAAACTTAAACAAAGCGGTGAATCAGATTGAGATTTTTGACACCGGCGTTGCATTTCTCGCCGGCGCTATGATTATTCCGGCTGTATTTGTCTTCTCCGGAACCGAAGGAATGGATGCAGGACCCAGCCTGATGTTTATTTCCCTGCCAAAAGTATTTGCCGCTATGGGAAAAACGGGTACGTTTGTAGGTATGTTATTCTTTGTAACTGCGATATTTGCAACGTTATCTTCCTGTATCTCCGTACTCGAATCCATCACCGCAAACTGCATGGAAATCTTTCATGCAGGCAGAAAGAAGACCGTTATCGTTTTATCCGTCATCTACCTTGCCGCCTCCGCCGTCATCACGTTAGGTTACAGTATCTTCTATGTAGAGGTGAAACTGCCGAACGGCTCGACCGGACAGCTTCTTGACATCATGGATTATATCAGCAACAGCGTCATGATGCCTTTTATCGCACTGCTCTCGACCATCCTGATTGGCTGGATTGTGACATCCGACTATGTCATTGATGAGATGCAGCGGAACGGCGAAACCTTCCACCGGAAAAAACTTTACCGTGTGATGATTCGCTTCGTCGCCCCGGTCATGATGTTTGTTCTGTTTTTGCAGTCTACCGGACTTCTGGCGTACCTGTAGCTTTTTCGATTTTCTTGCGAAGCTCAAGCATCTGGTTATCCACTTTGGCAATCACCGCCGAATAGTTCCGGATTTCCCGTTCTACCTGCTCGATGCGCCCGGCACTTTTTTATAACACATCTGTGTGTCAAGCTCTGCCCAGTAATCCATTGCAAACGAGCGAATCTGGATTTCCACCCGGACCGTGTCTTTGCGGTTTAAATACACGAGCGGAATCTCCACAATCAGATGCAGGCTCTGATACCCGCTCTTTTTTGGCTTTTTAATATAATTCTTTTCTTTTACAATTGTAATATCTTCCTGTTTGCGCAGTGCATCCGCTATCTGCTCGACATCATCGCAAAAATAGCAGACAACACGCACTCCGGCGATATCGTTCAACGACTTTACCGCACTTGCAAACGATACCTCCCGCTCCTTGCGGATTAACTTTTTTATCATGCTGTCCGTGGTTTTTAACCGGGAGGAAAGCGCGCGGACAATCGGTCTTTTATTTTTTTCCGTCAAATCGGCATTGATGAGGGAAAGCCTTGCAAGCACCAGCTCCATTGCGCTTAAATACCGCTGCCGCACGACTTCGTTCTCAAATTTTTCCCGAAGCTCTAATTCTCCGATTAACGGCTTACTCGATTCCTTTTTGGGCAATTTTAACTCCTTTCGCCTGTGTCTGCACTTCCGGCATGCCATGCGCGGCAAACAGGACAAATCCGATGACAATCATCAGTGCAATCACTGCGACTCCGGCTTTTGATGTGTGGAATACCTGCGTGGTGACACCCATTAACATCGTTCCCATGAAAGAAGCTCCTTTGCCAAAAATATCATAGACGCCAAAGTACTCGGATGACTTTTCCTTTGGAATAATTTTGGCAAAATGGGAACGGGAAAGTGCCTGGATAGCGCCCTGGAACACGCCTACAATCGTCGCCATCAGCCAGAACTTCCACGCGGTATCCAGCCAGATAGCATAGACAGCCACGCCAAAATATGCTGCGATACATACCAGAATCAGATTTTTTGTCTCAAATCTGCGGGTCAGCTTTCCAAACAAAATTGAGCACGGAAATGCGACAAACTGTGTAAAAAGAAGCGCTAAAAGCAGATTCGTATCGCTGATTCCGACATCTTTTCCGTAAGAGGTTGCCATCTCGATGATGGTATAGACGCCATCAATATAGAAGAAAAAGGATAACAGGAACAAAAAGACTTTTTTATCCTGCTTCATCTCATTCCAGATACCGGAAAGCCGCTCAAAGGCACTTTTTATCGTCCCTTTCTTGGATTCCACATAAAATTTCTGCTCGTAATTTTTCAAAAGCGGCAATGTGACAGCGCCCCACCAGACTGCATTGATAAAAAATGCAATCATCGTTGCCGTACCGGATGTCATACCGATACTTCCTGCATTTAAAACCAGAAGAAGACTTGCGATAAACGGCACGCAGCTTCCGATGTACCCCCACGCGTAACCATGTGAGGAAATCTCATCCATGCGCTCATCCGTAGTGACATCCACGAGCATGGAATCGTAAAAAATCAGGCTTCCGCCAAGTCCGACCTTTGCAATGACAAAAATCACCAGAAACGCCAGATAACTTCCGGACAGTCCGAGTGCCGCAAGGCCCAGCACGCCCATCATCAAAAAAAAGGTAAACAGCGGTTTCTTATGGTTCCGGTTATCTGCCACAGCCCCAAGAATCGGTCCAAGCAGTGCTACTATAATCGTAGAAGCCGATATTGCATAGCTTAAATAGGCAGTGGAATCCGCAGCACTCACCCCTGCCGCCGTTGCCATGTTCTTAAAATAAATTGGTATAATTGTAGATACCAGAAGTACAAATGCAGAATTTCCCACATCATAAAGAATCCAGTATTTCTCCAGTTTCGTTAATTTTTCTTTCATATGACCAACCATCCTTATCCCATGCTTTCTGTTTCCAGAAAGGTAAATAATGTTTCAAAGTAACGCACTCTCGTTTCATATGCCGCATGATAAATCTCGTGTTTTGACTCCGGCACAAAGACAAGCCTCGTGTTTTTCGTTCCTTTTGCAAATATGCGGTGCGCACGCGATTTTACCATATGGTCTTTTCCCGCAGAAAAAAGCAGTATCGGAATTTTTATTTTTTCCCGCTCTCTTTTTCGCATCAGCGCATGACAGGCGAGCAGGCTCTCAAGCACCCAGCGGTAACATCCCCCATAAGTGCGGTAACTACGGTTTCCGAGCCTTTTCTGGAAAACATAATAATACCGGCTCTCCGACACACAACTGCTTCCCTTAAAATCTGGCGTTGCCACAAATCCGCTCTGTCCGGGCGCATATTTATTTCCATTTCCCGCTGCCACCTGGGCCGCTGCCACAAGAAATGCAACTGCTGTCCCATATTTTCCGGTCTGCATTGCAAACATGGGCGCTGAGAGCACTGCCTTTTCAAAAAATCCCGGATGCTGCTCAAGGCAGCGCACTCCGATTGCCCCGCCCATTGAGTGTGCAAACAGATAGCGGTGCGGCTCTGCGAATTTCTCAAGACGCTTTGTGTAGCAGTACAAATCTTCCACATACTGTCCGTAACTTTCCACATACACCATTTCGCTATCCGGCACAAAACGCTCGGAACTTCCGTGTCCTCTGTGCTCCGGCACATACACGGAATAACCTTTTTGCAGAAAATAATATACAATTTCGTTATATTTTTCCGCGAACTCGCAAAATCCGTGGCAAATCACAACACATTTATCCGCCCCAGGAAGACAGTATTCATATGCACAAAGCATCGCCTTTTCCTGTCCCAGAAACTTTACCTGCCTGCGGTACCGGCGCAGATACGGCTCAATCTCCTCCCGCATCCGCTCTAAAAAACCGCTCTCGCCCAGATAAAGCTCGCTCATTTCTGCTCCTCTTTCACAATGCGGCGCGCCACATCCGGATAATTTGTAATCATGGCATCCACCTGCATTTTGCAGACCTCGCGCATATAAAACTCCTCGTTGACCGTCCACACATGAATTTTCTTATTGTGTTTGCGACATTCCTCCACGAAGTTTTCGTACTGTAAATTATAAAGCGCCGGATGAAGCGCATCTGCGCCCACCACGTAAGACGCATAGCTCACCGGATTGATAATTCCGTCGCAGTAGAGCATCCCGGTCTTCGCATCCGGATTCTCCTCCTTTATCCGCTGCAAGGTGTAATGATTAAAAGAAGAATACAAAACACGCTCTTCCATTCCCATCCGCGCTGTCAGTTCTAATACCCGTTTTTCGATTTCCGGGTAAAAGACAACTCCGGTTTTTACTTCTACGTTTATCGTTAAGTCTGTTGGTTTTATCAGCGCATACACTTCCTCAAGCGTTGGAATCTGTGCATGTTCATATTCGGGATGTGTCTTATTGAAATGAAACCGGCACAGTTTTCCATAGGTAAAATCCTTTACCCAGCCGCTTCCCTCACAGACACGGTCAATCGTCTCATCATGAATGACGACAAGCTCGCCATCCTTTGTCATCTGCACATCCAGCTCAATGCCGTCTGCGTTCTGTTCAATTGCTTTTTGAAACGCTTCCAGGGTATTTTCCGGCGCATAACCGCTCGCGCCCCGGTGCGCCCATACTTTTGTTCTGTTCATACGTCTCCTCCATTCTCACCTAAGTATAAGAAGGACACGTAAAAGAAAGGGGGTATTTTTTGTAAAATGTTTGTAAGAAGCTGTGCTACAGCAGATATGCCAGTAATAACAGCACAGCTAAGAAACAGATATTTGCAATGGTAAAATAGAGCAGATACTTTCCTTTGGTACGATTGTAACTGCCTGCATAGATTTTATAAGAAATAAGACTTGCCATCGATGCAATAAGCGTTCCAAGCCCGCCGATATTGACGCCCACAAGCAATGTCCTGTAGTCTGCCGTAAATTCTGACAGAAGAAGTGCCGCCGGAACGTTGCTGATTGCCTGGCTCACAATAACACCTGCCAGAAGCTCATGCCCGTTTACCATCTGCTCTAAAAATGCATACACGGATGGCAGATGCTCCATATTTCCGGTAAACACGAAAAAGCAGACAAACGTGAGTAACAGGCTGTAATCAATCTCCCGGAATACTTCCCGCTGCATAACTGCCACCGTGAGTGCGACGGCCGCCACCGCAACAGGAAACGGCAGAATCCGCACAACCACGAGCAGACACACAAAAAACAGCATCAGATAAGCGATATTTTGTTTCTTATTATCCGAGAAATTCTCCTCATTTTCGCCCGAAAAATCAATCACAATCTTCTGCTTCCCCGCACCGAGCACCAGAATCACCAGCAAAATAAGCGCGCCAGATGCCGCCGTATAAGGAAGCATCACTCCAAGAAACTCTCCCATTTCCATACCGGAAAGCTGATATAAGTATAGATTCTGCGGATTTCCAATCGGCGTAAACATACTGCCAAGATTTGCCGCGAGCGTCTGCATGACAACCACCATAATCGTCAGACGCTCCTGCCCGCATTTTTGCAGGGTAAACACCGCAAACGGGACAAATGTAATCAGTGACACGTCATTTGTAATGAGCATACCGCAAAAAAAGCAGAGAAATACCAGCACGAGCACAAGCTGTAACGTATTTTTTGTTTTCTGCAACAGCTTCCTTCCAAGCCTGTCAAACACCCCGTTCTTCTTTAACCCTGCCATCACCGCCATCAGGGAAAACAGGATTCCAAGCACACGCCAGTCAATATAGGTAAGATAGTCTGCACTCGGCGGCACAAAAAATATCGAGATTACGGCAAGAATGGCTGCGGCAAGCAAAACGGTCTCTTTTTTTATGAATAAAAGCACTCTCTGCTTCATTTTTCTTCACTCCTTCGATTTATACACATCAAGTGACAGTATACAACATCTTTTCCACAATGCCAAATTATTTTATGCACAGGAATTTTTTGGAGAAACCGCGGCATACTAACCCCAAATGCAGTGCGCAGTGTCATGCGCAGAAATGAGGTTTTTATGCAGACTACGTTACCCATCACAAACGAAAACGGTTACTTTGAGATACGTCTCGAGAGCATCGGCGGATTAGGCGCCAATCTCTGTGGAAAAATGTTAGGTGAGCTTGGAGCACTCTTTCTTGATTTAAACGCTTCGAGCTTTTCCAGCTACGGCTCCGAAAAAAGAGGTTCCCCTGTCAAGGCGTTCATCCGCTGGTGCGGGGGCGATAAACCGGTCCGCATCAACAGCCCGGTGGTAAGCCCTCACATCCTCGCCATTTTTCACGAAGGGCTTCTCTCCACCTATCCCGTGTTGGACGGCGTCACCCAGGACACCCGGATTGTCCTCGCCACCTCCCTCTCCGAAAAGGAGGCAAAAGCGCGCTATCACATTACAGCCGGAACCCTTTTCTGTCTGGATGCCCTTAAGATTGCCATGGAGACAAAATCCCGCATCAACATGGTCATGCTCGGCGCCATCGTCGGTATCAGCGGCTTTGTACCGCTTGATGTGGCAGAAACACTCTGCCGGGACACCATCGGGAAAAAATATCCTGCTTTAATCGACGCCAATCTCGCCGGAGTCCGGCAGGGCTTTCACGCTGCGTCCGAAACAGCGGAGCAAGCGGCTTCCGATGAAAAAGCACCGGGCTGTGCGTCCCAGGCGGACAGCTCCCGAACTTCCCCCGAAGAGGACATCGCAGCTCAATCTGACACCCGACAGGAGCAGTATTTCTGGGGCTATGAGAACGCCCCCATCGGCGGCATTAATCCAAGAATCGGAAGCACGGTTTCCAACAATCTCTCCCCGTCAAGAGAAGGCTACGTTCCGCTGTTTCTACAGGAGCGCTGCATCAACTGCGGACTTTGCGCTTCGACCTGCCCGGATCAGGTCTTCCAGTTCTCCCCGGGTATCTACAAAGGACAGGAAACCATGGTCAACAACGGTCTGGATTACTACCATTGCAAGGGATGTATGCGCTGCGTGGAAATCTGCCCCACCAATGCACTGGTAGAAGCCCTGGAAGCGGAACAGAAAGAGCTTTTGCATTTTCTTCCAAATCAGGACTTGCTCCCGGATTCCATCCAATACGAAAAGACCGGCGCAAATTCCTGGATTACAAGCGAATCCTTTCTGGATGAAAAAAGAATGGACGGAGGTGTCTCATAGATGGAACAGCAAACCATCCTTTACGACAGCGGCAACGAGCTTGCCGCCTATGCAGCCAAACAGATTAACTATCATGTGATGGGCTATTATCCAATCACCCCTTCAACGCAGATTGCAGAGCAGCTCGATGTCATGTACGCCGACGGCGAACACGATATCCGCCTGATTGCCGCGGAGGGTGAGCACAGTGCCGCGGGTATCTGCTACGGTGCTGCTGCCGCCGGAGGAAGAGTCTTAAACGCCACCAGTGCAAACGGTCTGCTCTACGCCCTGGAACAGTTCCCGGTACAGTCCGGCACAAGAATGCCGATGGTGTTAAACGTTGCCTGCCGCACAGTCTCCGGACCTCTAAGCATCAAAGGTGACCACAGCGATGTGATGTATCTGTTAAATACCGGGTGGATTCTGCTTTTTGCGGATGAACCGCAGGCAGTGTATGATTTTAACCTGCTCGCCTTAAAGCTTGCCGAGCGCGTCCACCTTCCGGTCGCCGTGGCATTCGACGGATTTTTTACCAGCCATCAGAAGCGGAAATGTCAGGTCTTTTCTAATGATAAGACGGTCCAGAACTACCTTGGAACACCAACGTATGACAATGAAAAAGCGGCAGAGGAAGGCAATCCCTCCCATGCTTCTTTTTCCTTATTAGACCTTGCACACCCGGTTACCATCGGTTCCTATATGAATGAGCCGGACCTCATCAACAACAAATATCAGCTCCACCTTGCAATGAAAGAAACGGATGCGCTGCTTCCCGAACTTTTTGCGGAATACGAAGCCCTCTCCGGCAGACACTATGCGCCCTGCACGGGATACTGCCATGAGGACGCCGAGGTGCTTCTTTTTATCCTCGGCTCTTCCTACCACACGGCGATGGAAGCGGTCGATACCCTGCGCACGAAGGGCATAAAAGCCGGTGTTATCACACTTCATGTGCTGCGCCCGTTTCCGGCTTCCAGGCTTAGGGAGCTCTGCAAAAGTGCATCTACAATCATCGTTGCTGACCGTCAGGACAGCTACGGCGCGGGCGGCGGAAATATGACTCTTGAGGTAAAAGCGGCTCTCTGCGGACACACTGAGACTCCGGTGCGGATTCTAAGCCGTATCTATGGCTTAGGCGGCAAGGATTTCTTTGTGGAAGACGCCTGCAACCTGTTTGCACAGGCAATGAACCCGGATTCCCCGGAATTTGACTACTACGGAATCGACGCCGGATTCGGCACCACAAAGCAGCCCGCCTATTTTGCGCCCTTTACAGAAGAGGATGTGTGCCCGGGCGTTACCTCTGCCACCTATGACACCTCTCAGAAAAAAATGCTCGTAAAAGGTGGCGCCGTCAAGGATATCACTGCCATGCCAAAACGCCTTGCCCCCGGTCACGGCGCCTGCCCCGGCTGTGGCATTCCGGTCAACTTGAATCTTTTGCTCTCTGGCATTGAGGGAAATGTTGTCCTCTTAGGACAGACCGGCTGCGGAATGGTCATTTCCACGTCCTATCCGAAAACATCCTACCGCGTGCCTTATCTGCACAACCTGTTTCAGAACGGCGCCGCCACCTTAAGCGGCGTAGTGGAAGCGTTTCATCAGAAGCAAAAGCGCGGGGAATACCCGGAGGGTGACATCACCTTTATCATGGTAAGTGGGGACGGCGGCATGGACATCGGTCTTGGTTCCGCCATCGGCACCGCCCTGCGCGGCCACCACCTCATTCTGTTTGAATATGACAACGGCGGCTATATGAACACGGGTTATCAGCTCTCCTATTCCACCCCAAAAGGTGCGAGAAGCTCGACCTCCCATGTCGGAAGTGCCCAGTACGGCAAAACATTTTTTCACAAGGACAGCCCGGAGCTTATGGCAGCTACCCACATTCCCTACGTGGCGACCGTGGCAGAATCCTACCCCAGCGACTTTGTGAAAAAAGCTGCAAAGGCTGCCTCCTACGCCCGCGATTTTGGCACCGCCTATTTGAAAGCACTCTCCGCGTGCCCGCTCAACTGGAACGACAAGCCGGCAACGGAGCGCAGTGTCATCGCAGGTGCCGTGGATTGTTGTTATTTTCCGCTCTACGAGGTTGAGCAAGGCATTACTATGCTCAATTATGAGCCAAAAAAGAAGATTCCGGTTTCCGAATGGTTTGCCATGATGGGACGCACGAAGCATCTTGCGAAACCGGAATATGCCGAAATCACCGAAAGTATCCAGGCGGAAATCGACCGCCGTTTTGCCCGGTTAAAGGCGCGGGCAGAACACCCACTGCTGTAATTGTGTCCTTATGTGAAGGTTATCTGAATGTTATGTGAAGTAGGTTTATTTTTTGTTTTCGCAGTCGATATGAACTGCGAGGACAAAAGCAAAGGATGGCAGACACTTCGGAAGGAACCGCCTCAGAAAGGAATGATTCTACTATGAGAATCGAGAGTTCAAGTTATGAAACCTACCTTCATGCTTTAGAAGAGTGGAAGGCAAAAATGGCAAAACAGAATACCGAGACAACATCTACTACGGAGGAGAGCCAGACCGACTCTTATATTCCGAGTTATTCTGCGATGGATATTCCTATGCCGACAAGCACCTACAACGCAAACGGCCAGATGACAGGCGATATGCCGCCAATGCCTCCTGCACCACCAGTTGAGGCAACAGAAGAGACATCTTCCTCTTCCACAACCTCCACCGGAACAGATGCACTGTTATCCAAGCTTTCTGAGACGTTCCGGGCAAATACAGACAGCATTTTATCTACTTTAGACAGCCTCGGCTTAACTTTGGAAGACCTCTCCGATAAGGAAAATCTTGAAAAACTCGCAGAGGCAATGAACGAAGGCGCAGCTGCACTTGGTGTTCCGGTTCCGGAAGACTCTGACAGCCTTATTGATGAACTTTATGAAAAGCTCACCGAAAACTGGAGTTCTTATTTTGAAGAAGAGTCTTGACAAACAAAGTTACAGCGCCTATAATGCACTTAATCGAAGCAGATACAGGCTTTGACGGGAAGAAGTAGAAGTAGGTGGAACCATACAGAAAGCTGCCGGCTGATGAGAGGCGCATGGGAATCTTATTTTGAATACATCCCCGAGCTTCACACCGAAGGTATTTTCATACAGATAGGCTGTGACGGATTGGCGCACGTTATAGAGGCTGGAGTGTTGTCGGACACTCACGGAGATAGGCAGTGCGAACTGCTTATGAACAAAGGTGGTAACACGAGTTTAACCCTCGTCCTTTCATGGGACGGGGGATTTTTTTGCACTTTATGAAAGGAGTCACACAATGACATTATATGACGAACTCGTTGCCCGCGGATTAATCGCACAGGTGACAAACGAAGAAGAAATCAAGAACATGATTAACGCCGGAAAGGCAACCTTTTACATCGGATTCGACTGTACCGCCGATTCCTTAACCGCCGGACATTTTATGGCACTCACTTTAATGAAACGCCTTCAGATGGCAGGAAACAAACCAATCGCTTTAATCGGTGGCGGAACTACCATGATTGGTGACCCGTCCGGAAGAACTGACATGCGGAAAATGCTGACCAAAGAAGACATCGACCACAATGCCGAGTGTTTCAAGCGCCAGATGGAGCGTTTCATTGATTTTGGCGAGGGCAAAGCCCTTATGGTAAACAATGCCGACTGGCTGTTAAAGCTGAACTACGTGGACTTACTCCGCGAAGTAGGTGCCTGCTTCAGCGTCAACAACATGCTCCGTGCAGAATGTTACAAGCAGCGAATGGAAAAAGGTCTCAGTTTCTTAGAATTCAACTACATGATTATGCAGAGCTACGACTTCTATATGTTATACCAGAAATACGGCTGTAACATGGAGTTCGGCGGTGACGACCAGTGGAGCAACATGCTCGGCGGAACAGAATTAATCCGCAGAAAGCTCGGAAAAGATGCTCATGCCATGACCATCACCCTTTTAACCGATTCACAGGGTAAGAAAATGGGAAAAACTGCCGGAAACGCTGTATGGCTTGACCCGAATAAGACTTCCCCATTTGAGTTTTTCCAGTACTGGAGAAACGTTGCCGATGCTGATGTTTTAAAATGTATCCGTATGCTGACCTTCCTTCCGATAGAAGAAATCAATGCAATGGACAGTTGGGAGGGTGCACAACTCAATCAGGCAAAAGAAATTTTGGCATATGAGCTGACCAAGATGGTTCACGGCGAGGAAGAAGCCGAAAAAGCAAAAGAAGCTTCCCACGCACTGTTTGCAGGTGGCGGAGATGCTTCCAATATGCCGACCGTTACCCTTTCTGCCGCTGATTTTGCAGAGGGTGACTTAGACATCCTTGCGCTTCTCGTAAAATCAGAGCTCGCCCCTTCCCGCTCCGATGCCCGCCGTGCCGTAGAACAGGGTGGCGTGACCATTGCCGATGAAAAAATCACCGACATCCGCACCATGTACAGTGCCGCTTCCTTTGGGGAGGACGGACTCGTGTTCAAACGTGGTAAGAAGAAGTTCGTGAAGATTATTGTGAAATAATTTAAAACCGCATCGTATGGTGCACACAGCAGAGGGGACTGCCGCCCGGCAAAAAAGATTTGCTAATGCGACAGCCCCCTCTTTAAATATAAAAATCTTTTAATTTTCCTGACAGATACTCGTTTTCATCCACATCTGCGCAAGTGAAAGCCAGCTCTGGCACTCCTCCTGAATCCCCGCTCCGTCTGCATGCGCAGCCTGCTCATCCGCCGTAGAAAGTCCATGGCGCCCTCTCGGGTACAGATGAAATTCTAACGGAATCTCATTTTTCCGCAGTGCACAGGCAAACAGCAGCGAATTTTCCACCGGAACACTGGCATCCGTATATGTGTGCCACAAAAATACCTGCGGTGTCTGCGGTGTCACCTGTTTTTCCAGAGAAACCCTTTTTAGCAGCTCCTCGTCTGTCTTCCCACCAAGCAATGACTCAAAGGAACCCCTGTGCGCGTACTCCCCGGATGTAATAACCGGATAGCAGAGCAGCAATCCCGCCGGACGGAGTATATTATTGTCTACATTTATCTTCTCTGCAAGCCACTTTTCGTGCCAGAATACTCCAAGGCTTGCCGCAAGGTGTCCGCCTGCTGAGCAGCCCTGCACCACAATTTTGTCCGCATCCGCATGCCAGTCATCGGCATGGGCATGAATCAGTTTCATCGCCTGCGCAAGCTCTAAGAGCGCTGTCGGATAAACTGACGGTGCGCAGGAATAATGTAACACTGCCACATGATACCCCATAGCGAGAAACCGCATCGCAAGCGGCTCCCCTTCACGCCTTGAAGTATGTGTGTAACCGCCTCCCGGACACATTAAAATGAGCGGACGCTTTTTGATATAAAGCTCCTGGTCGGTGTCCAGAATATATGTGATAAGCTCTGCATAACTCTGTGAGCCTTCTGTCTGAATGGAAAATGTTTCCTGTAACATAACGAACTGTCGCTCCTTTCTTTTTCTGCTTTAGCTTAACACAAATTATTTTTACTCTGCAATCAAAATCTTCGGGTCAACCTTTTTTATTTTTCCTGCTGCCGCCCAGGCAAACACCAGAAACAGCACCACAACAAATATGCCAGGCTTCGCTGCTTCCCAGAACGTCAGATGCGCACTGAAATTTACGATGCCACAGTACCGCAGCATTGCAGTGACAACCGGAGCGGTAAATAACGCACTCGCAATCATTCCAAGCACAGCACCCAAAAGTGATGCCATTCCAAACCGCAGTGCAAACGAGTTACGGAGCCGTCCCGCCGTAAATCCAAGCGCCTTGTAGATTCCAAGGTCATGCTGCTCCTGATAAAGAATCCTGCTTCCGGTCATAATGATGACGACAAATACAAAGACAACCGTAAGTATATCCATCAAAAACGCTATCCCCTGCGCCGCTGAAACGATGACGTCGATTCCCGACCAGGAATGTGCATCATCAACCTTTAACGCATCCCCAAACCTGTTTTCCAGTTCCGCTATCAAACTCTCTACGTCCACATTATCCGCAAAAAGATAACAGTGGGAAAAAGCCGTATTTCCGGTGCCACCGGTCAGCCTTCTATATCCATCGAGGCCGATTCCAAAATTTGCGCCCATATCGTTTGCACACTGATAAATTCCGGTAATTAAAAAATCTGCCTGCTGCCCGTCATATTCAATCTGAATCGTGTCCCCGATTCCCACCTGCTGGTCCTTTGCCACGCTTTCCGTCACAACTGCCTCGTTATCATAGCGGCAGGTTCTTCCTTTTAAAATGTGATAATATTCGGGACTTGAAATCACATTCATGACATAATCCATATTTCCGATGGAGCCGTGCATCATCCCATAATCAAACTCCGTAGAAACCTCCCCATAACTGTAAATAATTTGTTCTGCTTCCGCAAAAACCTCCGGGTCACTGCTTCTTATTCCAATGTCATAATCTGCCGTGTTAAAGCTTTCCATGATTCCCTGTCCGTCCGGACCCATCCACACGTCAAGGCGCACCAGAAGCGACGTGGAAAATACTAACAACAGTGCCACCGCGCATACGCTTAGATACTGCCGTTTCCCGGAAACAAGCTGCCGCAGCGCCAGATGTACCCCAAGTCCACGCTTTGCAAGCGGCGTGGTAAAACGGCTTTTAAAATACACATCACCGGCACCGCCTCGAATTGCTCGAATCGGTGAAATTTTTCCAACTTTTTTTACTTTTGCAAAAATAATGACTGCAAACACCAAAAGCATTGCACCAAGCATCAACGCACAGATTCCCGCCGGGAGATTTGCCGGGACCATGATTCCGCTCGCCTCCACCGTCATGTGATTGACCAACCGCACCTCTAACATGGATGCCGGAATTCCAAATACAATTCCGATAAAAATTGGCAGAAGATACTGCATCAGTTTTACCCGCAGCAAATCTTTTCCTGTAAATCCAAGCGCCATCAAAATTCCAAGATTGCTGTAATCCTGCTCAATTCCAGCATGTATACTGTGTCCAAGCACAAGCACTGTCACCACAAAAAAGACCGCTACAAATGCTAATAAAAGTCCGGCAAATATTTTTTGCAGAATCAGCATAAAGCCCATCATTCCGCTTTTCGCATAAGTGATAAGCGAATACTGGCTCAAATCCGTGTTCTCATTCAGCCTGCCCTGCACATATGCGGTGCTCTCACCTGGGTCCGCCTGGAAAATATGGAGCCACTCCGCCTCGCAGCCCACGGCTTTTTCTCCCGCTTCATTCAGCCGCTCCTTTACCGTTTCCATATCCTCTTTGCAGACAAGAAGTGTCTTGATTCCAGTCATGGAACTTCCCATCACCGGATCCTCAAAATACCCTTTTACCGTATAGGTTAAAACGTCCTCATCCCCGGTAATTTTCAGTGCCACGATATCCCCGATTTGCAGGTCATACAAGGCCCGAAAGGAAACAGGAACATACATTTCACCGGATTTCAGCTTCTCCGGCTCTTTTACCCTTCCGCTAATTGTATTATTATAAATGTAATATGTATTCTCAGACGGCTTAAATTCCATCACCATTCCATCTGAATTGTTGGAATTTTCCACACTTTTTACATAATAGCCGGTAAAAAGAAATGGTTGTGCTGTTACCTTCTCGACCTCCGGCAGACTTTCTATCTGCTCCTTCAATTCCTCCTCACCGGGCAGCACCCGCACCCAGCTTGAGATATCACCATAGCCCAGCCGGTCCATCTCCTGCTCCACATAGCTTTCCGAATTGTTTAAGATGGCGGCAACCCCGCACAATGCAAGCGTAATCAGGAAAACCAGAATGATAATTCCGATAAATCCAGCCTTCTGATATTTTATATTTTCTTTTACAAGTGTCGCGTATTTCATCCCAAAACCTCCCCTACCAGTTTAAGGACGTAAGCCACGCGTCCAGTTGTTTTTCCCGGTTCTTGCTCTCCGTCTCCTCAAACGGCGGCATTGTCATCTCCCCGATGATTTTTCCATCCTCTAAATAAAGGAACCGGTTGCCTCGAACCGCCGCCCGCATATCGTGCGTCACCAGTACAATGCTCTGTCCCTCGCGGTGAATCTGTGTAAACAAATCGAGCACTTCTTCCGTATTATGTTTATTTAACGCTCCGGTCGGCTCATCTGCAAAAAGAATCCCCGGCTCATTGATTAACGCTCTTGCAATCGCCGTCCGCTGTGCCTCTCCGCCGGACACCTGCGACGGCATCCTGTCCTTTGCCTTGGAAACATTCATCCGCTCCAAAAGCTTGAGCGCACGTTCCCTTGTCTCCTTTGTGCTGCGGCTTTTTTTCAGATACCCCGGAACCGCAACATTCTCCCACAAAGTCAGGTTGCTGACCAAGTGCATCTGCTGAAACACAAACCCGAATTCCTGCGCCCGAAGCTCTGCCATCTGCTTTTCTTTGAGCCCAGTAATTTCTTTTTCCTTATAAAATACGCTTCCCATCGTCGGCGCATCCATCACGCTGAGCGCATAGAGCAGCGTGGATTTTCCCGCACCGGAAGACCCCATAATCACGGTAAAGTCTCCCTCATACACCTCCAGATTCACCATATCGAGCACATGATTCTGCCCGCCGTTATTTGCAAAGCTTTTGCAGACATCGACTGCCTTAAGAATTTCTTTTTTCATTGCTTCCTCTCATTCTGCCGTTCTCCGGCGTTTTCTTTTGCCCCAGAATAACAGAAAAGTTATTAAGAAGTCTTTAAGAAAAAGGAATCCACACCACCGCTTCAAGCCCATCACTCCGAGAAATCAGCTCTACGTCCCCGTCCATCTGATTTGTGATATATTTCACAATGTAGAGCCCAAGCCCTGACCCCGGCTGCTCCGAGACATTTCTTCCCCGATAAAATTTATCAAATACAAACGGCATGTCCTCCGGCGAAATGCCACTTCCATGGTCTCTCACATGAAATTCATACCGAAAATCATTCCGCTCTGTCCACACGTCAATCCGCGTTCCCGGCGCATACTTGCGCGCATTGCCCAGAAGATTCTCCACAACCTGTGCAAGCCGCCTTTCGTCTACTGCCGCTTCTCCTCTGACAAAAGGAAGTTTTGCTGACACATTTTTATCCTCAAGGTCTCTTACGATTTCTTCATACAAAGCCCCAAGCTCCTGCCGCTTCAAATGAATCTCAAGACTTTCCAACTCCGAGAGGGAATGAAGCACCAAATCGTTGGTAAGCCTGGTCACCTCATCACATTTTTTCATAATAACCGAAAGATAGCGCTGCCGCTGCTCATAATCCGCCTCAAGCCCCGCCTCAAGCCCTTCCGCATACGCGCGAATCGATGCAATCGGTGTTTTGATATCATGGGAAAGAGCTGCGATAATCGTCTTATTTTCCGTCACCGCAGCCTGCTCCCTCTCCCGCGTCCTTATAATTTTCTGCCGCATATGGTCAAATGCCCAGGTAAATGCTCCAAAAAAGTTGGTTCTCTGATAATTCAACTCTACGTTAAGATTTCCCTTTGCAATCTGTCCTGCATACTGTTCTAACTCGGAAAAAGGCTTTAGAATTTTTCTGTATAAATAGAATAAAAGTGCCGCTGTATAAAGCGCAAACAGGCAAAAATATGCTATTATCTCCTGATTTTCCCTGATATATCCATTATTTGCACCATTTCCAAGCTGTACCCGTAATTTTTCAATTTGTGCTTTTGCGGGGCTGTCTCCCTCTTCGTCGCTGGTCAGTTTTTCAATTTCATTTAACAGCACCAGATTGTTTTCCCCTGCTCCCGCAAGGTCCGCTTTTCCCCGAAAATAAACATGGATTCCCACACAGCCCACAAGTAGCACTATTGTAAAAAGTAACATGATTCTGGCAAGTTTCCACTTCATTCTACACTCCTTTATTACTCCGCTGTCCTGCGCAATTGATAGCCAACTCCCCAGACCGTCTGTATCAGCTTCGGATTTGCCGGGTCTTCCTCTAACTTCTCCCGAAGCCACCGTATATGAACCGCAACCGTCGATGCCTCCACCTCTGAAAATGTCCCCCAGACCTCATGGAGCAGTTCCTCTTTGCGTACCGGCTCCCCGATATGGGCACACAGATACGCTAAAACATCATATTCCTTCAGCGCCAGGCGTACTTCCGCACTGTCACGCCATACCTTACGGGCCCCGGTATCTACCTTTATTTTTCCAAAGATATAAACCATTTCTTCCCCATCTTTTCCATAAGTTCGCCGCATGAGCGCATTTACCCTTGCAAGCAGTTCCTTGAGTGAATACGGCTTTGCCAGATAATCATCCGCCCCCAAATCAAATCCCGTTATCTTATCTGTTTCCCCACTCCTTGCGCTGATAAAAATAATCGGCACCTTCGAGCACACCCGAATTTCCCTGCACACTTCAAACCCGGTTCCATCCGGCAGATTGATATCCAGAATAATCATGGAAAACTGCTCATCCGTCAGCCTTTCATACGCTTTTTCACAGCTTTCCACAATTTCCACCCGATACCCATAACTTTCAAGCAGGTCCCTTGTGATTGCCGCTAAATCCGTCTCATCCTCCACAAGCAGTATATTTTTCATTCATTTTTCCTCATTCTTCCTGAATCTTAATAACAGTATTTCCTATGAATTGAAAAAACCCCCGAAAAGCAACTGCTTTCCGGAGGCTTTCTGTAGAGGTGACTAACGGATTTGAACCGATGATCAGGGAGTTGCAGTCCCACGCCTTACC